>ENA-UOOR01000078-UOOR01000078.1-fermentation-metagenome-genome-assembly--contig:-NODE-78-length-129902-cov-6.849346_pt1 | contig 129902 bp, 129 predicted proteins | sample MGYA00245780_ERZ724029 | MGnify/ENA primary metagenome ERZ724029 (study PRJEB28704, sample SAMN03018315) | fermentation metagenome | biome: anthropogenic terrestrial biome; feature: soil...
AAAAGTGGTACAAAAAATATTAGCGTTTTTGGTACACTTTATATTGACATTCACAGCTGCCCAATCATAAAACCAAAATCTTTGCATATATCTACCAATTACGTCATTTTCGTCTGTTGTGGGTGTTGATTCTATTGTAAATCCCGTATAATCAGTCCCATAAATAAAATCATAACTATAATAACCTTGCCATCTATTATCTGCTGATAAACCACAATGGCTCCAAAGTCCATACTGACAACCAGTATTTCCTCCAAAAAAGATATCACCTTTATAAGCATAGCTAAACTGAAGATTATTACGAGTCCCTTGATATTCTCCTACAATTTCATCAAAAATTTCGCCAGCTAAAACAGGTGTTGAAACTAAAAATTGAAAAGCTAAAAGTGTAATCACCAGAACTGTTTTTTTGATAATTTTCATACATCACCATCCCCTTAATTGCTTTTATTATTATTCTTACTACTTTATGGTATTTATGTAAATAGAGGAGAATAATTATATTTATTACTATTTTCTCTGACGTAGGCATCTGGCTACAGGGCCTTTAGGCTCGCTCCCGACCGGACTTTAACTGGTTGGTGGATCGTCAGGGCAATGTAAGCGAGGGGGGAAGATCAAATCTGTTTATGCTTAAAGGAGATATTATATATACGGCTCCGGGCGACAAGGTATTAAAGGGGATAACCCGGCAGATGGTTTTTGCCGCCTGCCACAACCGGGGCTATCAGGTGGTGGAAAAAGAGATAAGCCTTCAGGAGATGCTTAATATGGAAGCTATTTTTATATCCGGCACTTCCCCCAAGGTACTGCCGGTAAGCCAGGTCGACGACCAGCGTATTGATTCCGGCAGCAATGCGATCATCCGGGATATCATGGCCGGCTATGATGCTATCATCAATGAGTATATTAATAGTCATCAGGTAAAATAAGCCCCGGTTATGTGTAATCCAGCCATCTTTCCAGTCCTGATAAAGAGCGTTCTTATACCCATGATATGGACCAGCTCTTTTCTTCCGCGGCGATCAGGTCATTTAAGCGGATGGTCTGGTTCCTTTTAAGCGAGGCCGTGTTTATACACGATACCATATCGGAATAGGAAACAGCCGGCAAGCTTTTATACTTGCCGGCTGCTTATTGCGTCATCCAAATTACGGTCGGACTTTCGCAAGACAATTGATTCCTATAAAACTCAAAAAGCTTATGTAGCTGAAGAATCAGTATTAGGCTTCTATTGTTCGTTTGTCCTTACCATATGAATCATTCTGAAATATAGGAAAACGGCAATTGCTTCGGCAACACAGGTGAAAGCAATAATAATCCCTGTCTGATTCAGGTCATACAGCCATCCCATAAGCGCCGCTCCTATTAAAAGCGCCAGGCCGTAGCCGGTGTTAAAAATGCCGTAGCTGGTACCGCGTTTATAGAAAGGCGTAATATCTGCAATAGCTGAACGCATAATGGCTTCATGCGTGCCCATGACAATACCGAAGATCATCATACCGATAACGATCAGGGCTATTGAGCTGCCAATGGTCAGGAACGGCAGCAGCAGCGTAAGGAATGGAATCGCCATCAGGACGGTGAGACCGCCCGTTTTGATTCCTGTCTTATTTTTCAGCCAATCGTAGGTTTTGCCGATAGCCAGCGCCGCCAAAGCGTCCACGGCCATGGCCCCCGAATAGAGCAGCGTAATGTTGCCGTCCGACAGCAGATGATTGGCTTTTAGATGATAGCCTATGACGCTGAAATTGACAAAGCCCAGCGTGCAGAAAAAAGTAAACGCCGTATAGATCCAAAAGATCGGTTTCAGCCGCTCCGAACGGAATTCTTTATGATCTTTGGCGGGGGCCAGGTTATTCCGCTTGATCTTGCGGTAGGCGTACAACACAAACAGCATAAGAAGGGCAAAAGGAATAAAAAGCAGTTTGTAGCCAAATTGATATTCCGTAATTCCGTTTTTATCTGCAAGGAAAAAAACCAGTGTAAAGATCAGCGGCCCTACCAGGGCGCCAATCTGATCCAGAGCTTCTTGCAGCCCGAAAGCAAATCCGGTGCCGACCTGGTTCTCGGCTACCCCGGACAAAATCGTATCCTTGGCAGGATTCCGCAGCGATTTACCTATTCGTTCCATGAGAATAAGAATGACGAGAATATTCCAATTCATCGTAAAACCCATAAAGGGTACAACGAGCAGCATGCCGTATCCCACAAAGATAAAGATCCAATATTTTCCTGTCTTGTCAGACAGCACACCGGCTAATAACCTTAAAAAGTAGCCGAGGAACTCGCCGATGCCGAATACCAGCCCCACCTGCGCCGCGCTGATACTCAGTAAATTAAAATACTGGCTGTTGGCTCCACGGGCGCTCTCATAAACCATGTCGCCCAGCATGCTGATTACGCCGAATAGAAGGATGACCGTAATGGCAGGCGTGAACCTTTTCCCGCCGTTCCTTCTCATATTTGTCGCTTCCTTTCCATTTTTAACGGCTGGCCGGCAATTTTTGATTGCCCTCCAGCTTGGCATCATCACGCATATCCCAGAAGATTTTGAATTCCAGTTTTTCAATCTCGCGCTGCTGCTTATAGCTGGTTCGGAGAGTGGCTTCCTGCGGGATGGTGATGTCCCGGTCCAGTTCCTGCAATAAAATTTTGAGATTATTGTCATTGCTCTTTAAGGCGGTTAAGGCATCACAGATTTTTCCAAACAAAGCGCAAGATGTATCCGATACATCTTTGGAAACCATATAGCGCTCATTCTGATTGATATAGTTGATGGAATCCCCGGAGGCCAGCCAGCTAAGCAGCGCCTCCCGGCTGAAACGCCACTCCCGGCCAATTTTGCGTGCGGGAAGATGTTCTTCCCGGAGCAGTTTAATCAGCGTTTTTTCACTGACGCCAAAGAATTCAATTGCTTGTTCAAGGTTCAAAATATCGTCGTTCATAAAACCAGGCTCCTTTCTTGATTCCAGCTCATTATACTGCTTAATATGTATTCATTCAATAATAACAGTAATAAGATGTACTTTAGCAGTATATAGAGGCAGTTTACCAGCATATATGTAAAAAGCCATGCTGCTTTCAAAAAGGTCGCGGCTAATGATCATGCTTTCTGGTCCTTGTGTTTCAAAAAAAGAGGCTGGGAAGATCAGTTCTTCCCAGCCTCTTTGGTTTCGGTAATCAGAATAGTCCAATGATTTCGCCGTTGGGCCTGATATCAATTTTTTCGGCGGCCGGAGTCTTGCCCAGACCGGGCATGGTCATGATGGTGCCGGTGAGGGCCACCACGAATCCTGCTCCGGCCGATAAGCGCACTTCTTTAACATTGACGGTAAAGTTACGGGGACGTCCTTTTTTGTCCGGATCATCGGAAAGGGAGTATTGGGTCTTGGCCATACATACCGGCAGGCTGCCGTACCCCAAATCTTCAAATTTCTGCAGCAGGCGGGCGGCATCGGCCGAATAACTGACTCCGTCCGCCCCGTAGATTTCCTGACAGACGGTTTCGATTTTAGCCTTAAGCGGCTGCTCCAGCTCATACAGGAATTTGAAGGCGGAAGGTTTGGCTGTCGCCGCCACCACTTTAGCCGCCAATTCTTCACCGCCGGCCCCGCCTTGGGCCCATACCCGGGAAAGAGCGACATCTGCTCCCAGAGCAGCGCACTGGTCAATGATAAAATCAATTTCTTCCTTGGTATCGGTGGGGAATTCATTTAACGCTACCACTACCGGAAGTCCGAATTTCTGGATATTCTCCAGTTGTTTAATAAGATTTTCGATGCCTTTTTCCAGGGCCGCCATATTTTTTTCTCCCAATTTGTCCTTAGCTACTCCGCCATGATTCTTGAGAGCCCGGATGGTAGCCACCAGCACCACCGCGGATGGCTGCATCTGACCGTAGCGGCATACTATATTGAAGAATTTTTCCGCTCCCAGGTCAGCACCGAAACCGGCCTCGGTTATCATGTAATCAGCCAGCTTCATGCCGATGCGGGTAGCCATGATACTGTTGGCGCCATGGGCTATATTGGCAAAAGGACCTCCATGGACAAAAGCCGGGGTATTTTCCAGGGTCTGAACCAGGTTCGGTTTTATAGCGTCTTTCATCAGCAGGGCCATGGAACCGGCTGCTTTAAGGTCGTCAGCCGTTACCGGACGACCGTCATAAGTATAAGCCACCACAATGCGCTTAAATCGTTCCTTGAGGTCCATTAAATCAGTAGCCAAGCATAAAGCGGCCATAACCTCCGAAGCTACGGTGATATCAAAGCCGGATTCACGAGGAACCCCGTTAATTTTTCCGCCCAAGCCCAGGACAATATTGCGCAGAGCTCTTTCGTTCAAATCCATGGCCCGCCGCAAAACCACCTGACGCGGGTCAATGTTCAAGACATTGCCCTGGTGCAGATGATTGTCCAGCATCGCTGCCAGCAAGTTATGGGCCGTGGTTACAGCATGAATGTCTCCGGTAAAATGCAGGTTGATATCCTCCATCGGTACCACCTGGGAGTAACCGCCGCCGGCAGCCCCGCCTTTAATACCGAAGCTGGGCCCTAACGAGGGCTCCCGCAGGGCAATAATAGCTTTTTGGCCTATCCGGTTTAAAGCCTGTCCCAATCCTACGGTGGTAGTAGTCTTGCCCTCACCTGCCGGGGTCGGAGTGATAGCTGTCACCAGAACCAGTTTTCCCGAAGGTCTATCCGCCAGCCTATGCCAGACATCAAGGGAGACCTTGGCCTTATATTTACCATAAAGGTCAATGTCATCCTCAGTCAGTCCCAATGAGCGGGCTACTTCGGCTATGGGCAGCATCTTTGCTTCCTGGGCTATTTCGATATCGCTTTTCATGAAAATTAATTCGCCTCCTTATGCATAATGATTCTATTTTAACTTATAAATATTGGTTTGCCTTAAGAATTTGTATAGCTCTGGCTTTATCTTCCTCAGCAATGAGGATAACCGGTCCGGTGCATCCCATACCGGTGGAGGCGAAAATCTGTGCTTGCCATAGTGATTTCACGGCTTCTTCAAGCTCCAGAATATCAATGCCGGGAATTTGCTCACTGGTAACTTTAGCGGCAGGAGGTGCTATATCTTCTCTGGCCTCAGCTTCGACTTTAGGGGCGGCGGGTATCTGCCACCCGGCCTGTTTCGCTTTCTGAATCTGGAGCCGGCTTATCCGGCTTAAATTGCCATGAACCATGGCGGCGCAATAGGCCAGGGCATTGGCTATCACAGGTGTGCCCGAAGCCCGGGATATTATCGCTATTAACCGGTTGAAATTTTCTCCTATACCGGGCCCATATCCGTAACCCCCGGTCTCATAATCTCCGCCGCTGTGGAAAGAGCTGAAAAGTTTCATTAAAATATTACCGGTCAAGGTATCGCATACGGCCACATCCACACTGCCCAGAATAAGGTCGTTTCCTCTCAGGACATGCCCGCCTTCCGCCCGCCGGGATTTACCCCAGCTGAACTCGTAGCCGTTGGCCTGCATAGTATTAAGGTATCTTTCCACCTGACGGGCGCCGTCTACATTCAGAATTCCCACGGTAGGATCAGCTATCCCATCAGCCTGGGCTGCCGCTATACCATATACCGCATTTTTAACCATGGCCTGAATACGGTCGGTATCAGCTGTTCCGGTGGTACTGGCTATATACATCTCTTTTCCCCGGGCCGGGGTTACCACCTTACCTATAGTGGCTACTCCGATGGGGAAAGGATAGTGCATGGTAACGACTCCATCCAAATCCTGGTCATCCAGCAATTTTTCCAGTACCGTATGGATTTCGTCCTCGCCGCCCGCCTGATATACGGGCAGTTCACATGGAGGGGCCGGACCAATGATACTTACCTCCAGCCCCGGCTCTCTTTTCATAGCCTGGCGGGCGCCCTGAATCAGTTCCCGGGGAGCAATCTCACTGCCCCAGGTGGTCAGGCCGATCTTTACTTTTTTACTGGTTTGTCCGCTTCTGAGCAGCTCAATAGTCTCATCCAGGACTTCCCCCACCATATTTTTATACATCCCGTTCATCCCCAAGTCACCTCCCGGCCACTGACCTGGCTAATTCCTGGATGGCGTCAGCCAGCATATTGCGGATTTCCTGTTTAAACTCCGCGGCATCATCTATCCCTCCGCTCTCAACCACTCCGCTATTGCCTTCTATGATAAAGCTGATGCCGTCAAAAAGGTCGGTCATTCGCCCCAGAAACAGGCTGCCTTTGCCGATTATCATCGCCCGCTGCATTTTCCCCTCCCGAATGGAATCGCGAATATAACCCAGCAGGGGAACTCCCGAAGGGATATGGCCCTGGGTCGGCGCAAATCCGATTACACCATGCCGGGAGGCAAAATCGTTTAATTTATCCCTGGTTATCTCGCCTCGTTTAACCGCCATGGCTCCTATCATTTTATAATTGGCCAGCGGTACGTCGCCGGCGCCGGCCGGGGCTGTAATTTCTGCATTCTGCAGTTCGGGGGCATAAACGTCCACATCAGTTATCTTGAGATCATTCTTCTCCAGCGGGTCGACTACGATGGCCTGTATCACTGCCTGCGGCGAGGAGCCGGAAGAAATTTTGTGCTTTCCTACAATATCAGTTCTGATCACCGGGTTTTGGCCATCATTGGCACTTACCAGCACGGCATAACCACCTACCATATCTTCCAGCACCGGCATGTCTTTGGCTACGTGATCACGGCTGTTCATCCCCAGCTTGGCTGATGATCCCCCGGCCATCACCGCCACATTTTGAAAGATACCGGACTGCACCAGGGCCGCTGCCGCAAGCATTCCATGAGCCGGCCCGGCGCAAAACCCCCGCATGTCCACCCCGGTAGCGTTCATGCACTCCGCCGCCTCACCGATAGCTTTGGCCAGATTACCGCCTCCCCTTTGGTTCATGTCGCCAATGGCCTCTTCCGAAGTTTCGATAATATAGTCGATAGCTGCCGGATCCATATCGTTCCTGTACAGCAGATTCTTCAGCGCCAGAACCCCGGAAGCCTTGGCCACCAGATTTTCAAAAATGACGTGGGCCGAGAGATTGGGGTCGCTTTCATGGGCCCGGCGTACACATCCCACTAATTGACGGTTCTCATACAAACCTTCGGCCGTGCCGGAGGAAACCAAATCTTTGATCTGATCCCGGCTGCTGCTGCGGTCAAACAGAACCAGCTGTTTCTCACTGTAGATATTTTTAGCCGCCAGGATGTTCTTAATTTTCACGGCAAATTCCTCTTCCAGTTCTACCAGCTGAAAGCTGTCCGCAATCTTCATAGCGGCGTAAAACTCGTTTTCCGGTATTATTTCGCCATACTTACCTTGTCGGTCCTGATCCGCCAGGTTATCATACCAGGGCTGGGGTATCAGGCGCAGCTCCTCCGGGGTCAGATTTCCTATATACACCTGATTGGGGGCATATCTTACGGCCATGTCAAAATCGCGGATCTTCTTTTCTATGTTCTGCAGATAGTTGGAATCAGGGTTATGCTGCTTCTCCATGGTGATGGTAGTGCCATGCTCCATCATAATCCGGGGGGCATGTACCAGAATATAACCGGTTGCTTTAATTACCGGAAAGGCCAAAACCTATCCCTCCTCTGGATATTTTTCACTGAAATACCGTCTGCTCGGTGACATCAGTAGATAGCGCCTGTAGAGCTTTTTCCACTATACCCCGGCGCAGGGCCAATTCCTCGCTCCGGTTCAACTGGGGATTGCCCAGCGGATAAGGAATAGCCACCGCCGGGTCAATGCGGTTGGCGCCCACGGTCAGGGAAATGGGTACCACCGTACAAACATGAACTACCGGAACATCTACAACTTCTTCCAGCTCTTTCACCATCGTTGCACCGCAACGAGTACAGGTGCCTCAGGTGGAAGTCAGGATTATTCCGTCTACCTTCTCCTGTTTCAATTCTTCTCCAATGGCATGGGCATATTTTTTGGCATTGGCTACCGAAGTACCATTGCCCACCGTGGCATAATAAATATTGTGAAGCCGGCCGATAACGCCTTCTTTTTCCAACTGGCGCATTACATCTACCGGCAATACCCGGTCGGCGTCCTGATTGGCATAGACCGGATCGTAGCCTCCATGAGCCGTCTCAAAGGTATTCTCATCCAGGTCATTGATTCCGCTCAGGTCATAGCGTCCAAATTTGGAGGCACTGGAAGATTCTATCCGGTCGGGATTCCCTTTGGGCACTATTCCTCCCGATGTTACCAGGGCTATCTTGGCTTTGCTCAGATCCTTGATGGCAGGCCGGGGAGTTACCCGGTCAAATACCGGCATAGGGTATTCCGTGTCAAAGGGTTCCCCTTGCAATTTTTTCAATAACATTGCCACCGCCCGGGCTGATCCCCGCTGTTCATGAAAAACGTTGCGGCGTATACCCCGGGCCAGGTATCCTTCCTCGGCCGGAGATCCCATCACTTCCCCCCGGGCCAGTTTTCCAGCCAGCCGGGCCAGAGCCGGAATGGCCTTTCTCATCTGGGCCGCCGAATTTCCGGTCTTAACTATATAAATTTGTTTTTTATACATGTCAGCACCCGGATTCTCTTCGTACATACCGGTCACCACCGGTATTTTCAGTCGTTCCTGAACGGCGGTACAAACCGCGCCGCAGGCCATGCCATAGCGGCCGGCGTTAAATGCCGGTCCCGCAATCAGCAAATCAGGTCTAAAACCAGCTATCAGCGCAATTACCTTCTCCGTAGCCGCCTCCAGATTTTCATTAAAATAGGTGTCGCCGCAGATTACGGTACCGACGATTTCCATATCGCCATCCAGAGCTTGGACCAGCGCCGTTCCGGGTCCGACCGGTCCTTCTTTACTGAACGGGACTATATCGGCTTTTTCTTCGCCGCCGATCTGACCGAAAAACTGGTTCAGATAATGGACCACCCTTATACTGGCCATGTTTTTGTTCCCCCTTCTGCTTAACTAAACTGTCGCCTGATGCTCTCCATCTCATTTTTTATGGCCTCAACATCAAGTACCATCTCCATCATGCTGATCTGGTCGTCGTAGACCTCAGGCTCCACCAGATCTTTTATTTCCAAAATATGATATACCGGCAATTTCAGGGCTATATTAGTCAGAGGTCCGGCATAGGTGGGATCACCGTTAATTACGGTTTCAGCAGTTAATCCAGCCGATTCTGCTTCCGCTCCCCCTAAGATAACGACTACCTGATCAGAGCCGAATTTTTCAGCAGTCTCTTTAATGCGGGCTTGATTGGCCATGTCCATGGCCCCGGCTGCGGTTCAGACAAAGCATTCGGTACTGGTGAAAAGCACTTCGCCCCCTATAGTCGCCATGCATTCGGCTATAGCAGGTCCCGGAATGCCGTCCCGGTCTCCTAAGATACAGATTTTCTTATCAGCAAAAAAATTCTTATCCATTAAACATACCTCCTTGAAGCTTTGGTTAGCCGTTAATTCCTTGTTTCAACATTATTTTAATTGTCTTATATCCCAGGATTTAAAACTCCAACGCCCCCATACGGTTGAATCCCAGTTCATTGGTGGCTCCGGTTATAGCCTGGATCTCCACCGTAATGGAGCCGTCTTTTTTCAAAGCCCCGTCAAAACCGCCGGCAATAATTTCTACTGCATCAATATAGCCAATAACTTTGGGCATGGGAGGCAACTCAATCACAGCATTGGCGTTACCGCCGCTTACCACCGCATTGGCCAGGGGATTCCCGTCGGCCAGAGACTGGGAAGCACCGTCCCGGCCCGCGTATTCATCGGTTATCAGGACGGTTTTGATTCCCAGAGCTTCGATTTTTCTGCAGTTCATGATGAGATCCGCATCCGGATTACCGAACCCCTCCTCACTGATAATCACCCCCTCCACCCCCAGGCTCTCGACCAGCTTGGCGGTAAAGTTGGAACTGCGTTCCTTATCCAGCAAAGTAACGTTTTCATTGGTCGCCACTACCCCGATAAAGTTCAGGTCCTGGCCATGCCGGGCCAGAAGGTCGGCTATCACCGGATTATTCATATGATGGTAGGTGGTGTTTTTATCACAGGCCGATACGCAGTTACCGCTTATTACCGCACCGTCCATAACCTCGGTGGGATACAGGAAAGTGGGGAGTATCCTTTTTACGTCCAGTCCGTAAAGATAGGTATCATGCATCAGGCCCTGGGTTTGCAGCATATAGACGTAAGCCACTTTGGGCAGTCCGGGGAACTCCGCCATCTGTTGAGCCAGAGGCTTGGTGGCAAAAGTTACACTCTCATCCGGGGTTACATTGGCAGCCAATTGCGAAATATAGCGGGTAGCCTTCAATCCTGCCATCCGGACCGCTTCCTCATGTTCATGCTGGGGCAGGCCGTCTGCCTGATCACAGAGGAGCACCAGATTGATAGTCCGGGAAAAAGGCGTATATTCGGCGCCCGATCCGGACATGTCAATTATCCCTTCCTGAAAGCCCACGATTTTGCCTACCGTAAGCACGGTCATACCCTTTAAGACATTGGTCTTGCCGCTTCCTACCATCTCGGCGTTGCCGAAAAAACCGGGGAATACCTGACCTTTGCCTTCTACTTTGACCCGCGGTTCCAGCACATCTTTGACCGGGCAGATCCTGACCGTGTCTCCGGGACGCACAATATCAATATCAATTCGGGCCAGGCGGTCGTCTTTTAAAGTATCCAGCAATTCCTGCCGGTTTACATATACGACCCCCTGCCTGATCTCGCTCCGGCTCCCCCATTGAACATCTTTTACCAGGATATTACCTAATTCCAATTGCACCCATATCCCTCCTGTCTATTCAACATGCTGCTGCAGTTTGGCTTCAATATCCTCCGGAGTTATCTCCTGTCCGGATATTTCATCTATTTTTTGGCCGTTTTCATAAAAGAGAATTGCCGGCAGCCCCAAAACTTTTTGGCCTATGGCCAGGCGCCGGTTTCCGGAGGTGTCAACCGAACAAAACTTGACTTTGCCCCGGTATTTGCCGGCCAACTCCTCTACGTGGGGCATGAGTTCCAGACAGCGCTCACATTTAGGCCCCCACCAGTCAACCATTACTATCCCCTGAGCATTAAGAACTTCAGTATCAAAATTATCTTTAGTAACTTCAATCATGCTATTACCTCCTGCTTATAATGATTTAACCAAAGCCTCCAAGCTGGCTTCATCAATATCATCCGCTTCCCTTTTTACTTCTCCGTTAATAAAGAGGTGCAGCCGGGGCAAACGATCAAGGTCAATGTTATAGCGCCCGCCTACCAGTTCATTCCGGGTGGCGTCAACTTTTACCAGTGCCAGGCCTTTATGGTCACGGACAAAGCGGTCAACCATGCCCACTTTCTCAGTACCGCTCATATCGGTGGGGTTGTAATAAGCAACCACAACCGGCTGCTGCGCCTGCAATACTTCTTCTTCCCAGAGCTCGGTTTCATGGACATACTTTTCCGCCGCCACTGCCGCTATAGCACCGTCACTGGCAGCGGTCACCACCTGGCGCAGGTATTTGGCTCTGACATCGCCGGCAGCGAAAACCCCCTCCACGCTGGCGGCCATTTTTTCATCCGTGACCACATAACCCTGCTGATTTAATTCCACTTCCCCGGCCAGAACTTCCGTAAGGGGAACGGTGCCAATAAATATAAACACCCCATTGATCGGATAATCGCTTTCTTCTCCGGTTTTTATATTTTTAAGAGTTATGCTTTCCACCAATTCTTCACCATTGATGCTCTTTACGATTGAGTTCCATATCCACTTCAACTTGGGATTTTGCCGGGCACGCTCGAAAGAGACCTGATTGGCGTCAACCTTGCCTTCTTCATGGATTACGATAACGCTTACCTTATCCGCAAATTTACTCAGGTATTCGGCCTCTTCAATAGCCGCGTCACCGCTGCCTACCACCGCTACGTCCAATTCCTCAAACAAATCGGCGTCACAGGTGGCACAATAACTGACCCCTTTCCCCCGCAGTTTTCCTTCACCAGGCGCCTTGAGCATTCGGGGTTCTGCTCCCAGGGCATAAATTATGGCCTTGCCCAGGTATTCTCCCTTTTTGCCTATGACTTTTTTAGGAGAAGATTTGAGATCCAGTGCTACTATGGTGTCTTTTATAAATTCGGCCCCAAAGGATGTCGCATGATCAGCCATGGCCTGAGTCAGCCCAGGTCCGGTCGTCCCCCGGCCAAATCCGGGATAGTTCTCCAGATCTTCGGTAGTAGCTGCCTGGCCTCCGGGTCTGCCTTTCTCAATAATGCCGGTCTTCATTCGGGCCCGGGCGCCGTACATCCCTGCTGCCAGTCCGGCCGGTCCTCCTCCCAGAACCAGCAGATCATAAACCTGTTCCATATACTACACCTGCCTTTCTCCTAGCGCTTGCATTGCTTCGTCCAGTAACTCTTTATCAATCATCTGGAAATCCCGGGCAAAAGCTAAACCGCCCTTAGCGGCTGTCCTCTCCCTGACTCCGGCTTCGACTTTTTCCAGGCACTTTTCCAGCATAACTAAGGTTGATAGATCGACATCGGTTTCGGGTTTACTTAAAACCACTGAACGATAAGGATTATCTTCAAATTTAATGCTTCCTGCCAGGGGATGGGATAAAAGCCTGCGCCCCATTGCCACCTGGTTGAAAACCTGATAGAGAACCTGCCTGCAGTCTCCGATGACAAAGCAAATTTCCGCATTGTTCGTATTTTTCACCATTGGGTTATTAGTTATGATTAAAACCTGTCGGGAATCCACTGTTAAAATCCTCCATTTTTATTTAAGGGTACAAAAAAACAGACGATCAAGATTATCCTGGTCCCCTGCTGGCTCACCTGAGCGACTCCCCGCCTGGTCTTCCGTTTCCGCGAATTAATGTACTTTTTTTTATTTAAATCAGGGGTATGGGTCTGGTTTGACAAAATTTACAAATACTGTTCCGAGTGCCATATCCACAACAAATATCCTGCGCTTACTGGTCTTCTACCTGACTGCCATCCATAATTATTAACTATGATTAATAACAAAATTCCATATTTCTTTTACCCTGACCCCTGAAAACCGGTTGCATATTATTTTCCCTTTTTAAAAGCCTTTTTATCCCCCTTGAAATCCCTTCTTTTCGTAACCGATTACGGCAACAAAAAAGCACGGGGTTTTATAATATCCCGTGCTCTGTCCATCTACCTGAGAGATTCACCTTAAAGGTTTGCTCCTTCGGCGTCTTATCAGACTTTCCAGAGTCCTGTCCGGATACGGTCCTGTCACCTGAGAGTTTCATTATCCATCCGGGCAGATGCATAACTTGCTCCTTCGGTATGGGCTTCACCCATTCTCCCGCATCCATCATACACAGTTATTAAGTTTGTGATGTATTTAACAATCTTCCTGGATTCAATATACCTTTTCGCCGGGTTATATGTCAAGCCTGTCGGCAGTTACATTCGCCCAAGTTATTCAAATGTTAAATTATATGAATGCACATAAGCTATGAGATATATAGTAAAGCACCACATTGGGCAGGTGCTTTTTATTGATTATGATTTCCGTACTGGCCTGATATACTTCCAAAACCGCTCCGGATTAAATGAAAAGTAAATTATTCTGCCGGGGGAAGTATCAAAGCAGTAACCGGTGCCTGCAAAATCAAAAGTTGCCATTGCCTTTTCCATCTTTTCCTCCACACTACGATTTTCCTGCTCATAATCGAATGGCCCATGTTCAAAAACAATATACTCGGCTTCGGGAACATCAATCATAAGCATTTGTGGTGGTACTTCGCTTTTATAATCAAAAGGAAGACGTACACTTGTTTCACCAAACAAGAGAAACCATCCCTATCTCTTGCCTCCGTCTTTGTCTCCTCATCCCGTTAGGGCTGTCAATTAGGGGTTCTTACGTTTAAGACTATATTGGGTATGCAGCAATTTATGCGATTTATGCCCCGGGACTCCATGTAAAAAATCTTCGTAGAGTATCTGTACTTCACGATTCTCATGCGATTTCCGAATTTTCTGGCTGCGGTCTTCCTGGTAGACGGCAGCCATTCGCCTGACTCTTTGTTCGTTAGTGCGGGTTAGGGGTTGGCCGCCGCCGCCTATACAACCGCCCGGGCAGGCCATCACTTCAATGAAGTGATAGGGAGACTCTCCGGCTGCTGCCTGATCCATAAGGGCTCGGGCATTGCTCAGAGTATGGGCTGCCGCCACCTTCACCAGCTTTCCGCCCAGGTCCACCGCCGCCTCTTTTAACCCTTTCATCCCTCTGACATCATTGAAATCCAGTCTTTCCAAGGCCCGGCCGTTTATCTTTTCGTATACCGTCCGCAAAGCCGCTTCCATGACACCGCCGCTGGCCCCAAACAATACCGCCGAGCCGGTGTACTCACCCATCCAGGGATCAAATTCGGCATCTTCAAGTTTCAGGGGATTGATCCCGGTCATCTGCAGCAGACGTATGATTTCTCTGGTGGTCAGTACCATATCTACATCATAATAATCGCTGTCTATCATTTCCGGGCGTACTGCTTCATATTTTTTGGCGGTGCACGGCATGATAGATACGGAAAAGAGCTGGTTGGCGCTGGTGCCCATTTTATCAGCCCAGTAGGTTTTTACCAACGCGCCAAACATTTGCTGGGGCGACTTGCAGGTGGAGAGATGACCCAGATACTCAGGATAGAAAACCTCGGCGAAACGCACCCAAGCCGGGCAGCAGGAGGAAAACATCGGCAGGGCGCCATGACCGCTTATTCTTTCCAACAGCTCATGGGCTTCCTCCATGATGGTCAGGTCAGCGGCAAAATTTGTATTCAGAACATGATCAAAGCCGAGCATCTTAAGCCCGCTGACAAGTTGTTCCATACGCAGTTGACCATCGCCGTTTCCAAATGCTTCAGCTATCGCCAATCGTACTGCGGGCGCTATCTGGGTCACCACAACTTTATTGGGATCCGCTACCGCCGCCAAAAATTCATGGATTTGCTCGCGTTCGGCAATTGCCCCTACCGGGCAGGCATGTATGCATTGACCGCACATGACGCAGGGGCTTTCAAACAAATCCTGGTCAATAGAAGGGACCACCTGGGTATCAAATCCGCGATGGGCCAGCCCCAGTGCGTTAACCGTCTGGTTTGAAGTGCAAAACTCAATGCAGCGGCCGCAGAGAATGCATTTATTGGGGTCCCTGACAATTGAGGGACTGGAATAATCCAGGGGTATATGGGCGTCTTCCTGGTGAAAACGATTGTAACGCACATCGTATTCAGCCGCCAGTTCCTGTAGTTCGCAATTGCGGCTGCGGACACAATGCAGGCAGTCCTGGGGATGATGAGCCAGCAAAAGTTCAAGGATAGTCCGCCTGGCTTCAAGAACCCTGGCCGTGGTAGTCCTGATTGCCATTCCCTCGCTTACCGTGGTCGCACAAGCCGGCAGGAGTTTTTTTTGCCCCTCTACTTCAACGGCACAAATCCTGCAATTGGCCTTGATTTTCTGGTCGGGATGGAAGCAAAGAGTAGGGATTTTTATTCCTGCTTTCTGGGCGGCATTCAATATTGAAGTACCTTCAGCTACGCTTATCTTGATGCCATTGATCGTGACATTCGTTTCCGCCATTTTTTACTCCTCCTACAAAGTATATATTGTCCCCATACGCAAATTGATCTGCCGGGTTGAAGTCCAGCTAGCCCTTATAAATCGCATTAAAAGTACACTTGGATATACACGTGCCGCAACGAATGCACATATCTTCAATAATGGTGTGGGGCTGTTTTCTTTCTCCGGCAATAGCATCTACCGGGCACACGTTCTTACACAGGGTACAGCCCTTGCATTTTTCAGCATTGATCTTATAAGTTAACAGATTGGTACAAACCCCGGCAGGACATTTTTTATCATAAATATGGGCTTCATATTCTGAACGGAAATAGCGTAAAGTCGCCAGTACCGGATTGGGGGCAGACTGGCCCAGACCGCACAGAGATGTGGATTGGACCACCCGGCATAAACTTTCCAAAGTATCAAGGTCTTCGGGCCTGCCCTGGCCATCGCAAATCTTCTCCAGAATCTGCAGCATACGCATAGTCCCTTCACGGCAGGGCGCGCATTTGCCGCAGGACTCGTCCTGGGTAAAGTGCAGGAAGTATCGGGCCACGTCAACCATGCAGGTATCTTCGTCCATGATGACCAAGCCGCCTGACCCCATCATGGCTCCCAACTGCAAAAGGGAATCGTAATCGACCGGGGTGTCAAGCAGGTTTTCCGGAATACAGCCGCCGGAGGGTCCGCCGATTTGAACCGCCTTATAACCTTTGTCGTTCTGGATTCCACCCCCGATATTAAAAACGATATCCCGCAGAGAAATACCGATAGGGACTTCGGCCAGGCCGGTCCGTTTGATCTTGCCGGTCAGCGCGAACACTTTGGATCCCTTGCCGTTGCCGGTGCCCATGCCGGCAAACCAGTCCGCCCCCCGGCGGATGATATGGGGGATATTGGCATAAGTCTCAACATTATTAATGTTGGTGGGCTTGTCCCACAAACCTGATTGGGCGGGATAAGGAGGCCGCATTCGGGGCATGCCGCGCTTACCTTCAATGGAATGCATGAGGGCGGTTTCCTCGCCGCAGACAAAAGCGCCGGCGCCGGCGGCGATATGAATTTTAAAGTTGAATCCGCTGTCCAGGATATTGTCTCCCAGGATACCCACGGATTCAGCATCATGAATGGCTTTTTGCAGCCGCTTGATAGCCAGCGGATACTCGGCCCGGACGTAGATATAACCCTCATCCGCCCCGATAGCATATCCGCAGATCGCCATTCCTTCCAGCAATTCATGGGGATCGCCTTCCAGTATACTGCGGTCCATGAAAGCGCCGGGATCTCCCTCGTCAGCATTGCATACCACATATTTCTTGCTGCCGGGAGAGTTGTAGGCTGCCTCCCATTTGCGGCCGGTGGGAAAACCTCCTCCTCCACGGCCTCTCAAACCGGAATTGCTGATTTCCCGGATAACCTTGATCGGACTCATTTCGTCCAAAACTTTTTCCAATGCCTCATACCCATGGCAGGCAATATAATGGGAGATTTGATCCGGATCAATGAGCCCGCAGCGCCCCAGAACATTCTTAACTTGTTCCTTATAGAAAGGCGTATCACCCAGCTTGACGATATTAGCGGCCGCTTCATACCCCCTGGGGTCCTGGGCCACAATGTATTCAGGAGAAGGACTTCCCTCCTGAAGATGCCGCTTCAAAATAGCTACTGCGTTTTCAGGTTTTAGATTGCCATAGATAAAACGCGGTTCACCTGGCAGGTGAACTTCCATAAGGGGTTCGGCATAGCACATGCCGACGCATCCGGTCGCCATCATGGCAATTTCCAGTCCCTGGGTCTCAATATAATTGCTGACTGCAGTCCAGACTTTTTCTGCGCCGGCGGCAATACCGCATGTTCCCAGGCCGATTACGATTCGGGCTCGCTTGTGGGATTCATTGAATGTGTATTGAAATTGTTGGCGCAGTCCATTTAAGCTATGCATTTTCTTCCCCGTCCTTTTCCTGATAACGCGCGATTATTTCCGGAATGTCATTGAGGCTGACTCTTCCATAAGCATCCTCATTTATCATTATCACCGGAGCCATGCCGCAAGCACCCAGACAGGCAACCGGTTCAACCGTAAACTTCAGATCTTCGGTGGTCATAACCCCGTCTGCCAAACCCAGGGTTTTCATAATTGATTCCAAAATCCTGCCGCTGCCCTGCACATGGCAGGCAGTTCCCGTGCACACGCGGATAATGTTCTCCCCGCGGACCTGCAGATGAAATTGTCCGTAAAAAGTTGCCACCCCATAAATTTCACTGGAAGGGATTTCAAGTGTACTGGCAATGGCTTTTATGGCTTTTTCCGGGATATAGCCGAATATTTCCTGGGTTTCCTGCAGAACCGGAATGATTTTGATCGTCGTATCACGGTATTTGTCCATGATTTTATCAAGGGTGAGATAGCGCATATCCTGTACATTTTCATTGTAATTACGCATAAGATTGCTCCTCATTTCACAAATTATTATACAAATTCACTGCCCGTAGTTCTTAAGTGGGTTTGGTTGAAAATAAACCACAGCCTTGATAGCAGTATCAACTGGCAGTTTTATAAGATTGGCAGGTTAAGATGGTATTATATCCAGCAAATCAGCGAAGGCTCCTTCAATTTCTTTAACCGGGAACATTTTTCCCAGAGCATTGTAGGTTTCGTTAATCTGACGGATGACTTCAGACACCATTTCCTGAACACCCAGATTTTGGGTGACAGCCTGGTAAGTGATCTCATCCAGAGACTGGAGAAAGAGGCTTATAATCCGATTGAAGAAAGGCTGAATTTCCTTCACCATTTGTTTCGATACCGGGTCTTCAATGATTGGACCTCCTTGATCGTAGAACTTCCCCAAGAGAACATTCAATTTGAAGGCTGCCAGTTCTTCCATTTTATTTTTAATTGCCAGCTGCTGCGCTGCCTGGTCAATCAGGAAATCTTTGCCGATATTTTGCCCCGCGAGTTCAAGATATTTGGCCCTGATACAGTACTGCAGACTTACGCCAAGAGAATATACGTCGTTTGCAGACTTAGGACAAGGAAGTGAGCTTGCCAGTTCATAGGCAGCTTTCGTATGGTAGTTAATCTTAATCTCTTTCGCAGTTCTCATTGAGCACCTTCCTTTTCGCTAAAATTGTGAAATATATAACATGCAAATTAATGCAATTTTCATGCCAACATTTACAAAACAGATAGCAGTATTTAGCGTATGCAGTCAGGGTATCGAAATTGCGATATGGTTTTAAGCCAATTGGAGATTATATTGGCCGGAGAATCAGCAGGAATTAGCCCTTTACAATAGCATTCCCCGGACCCAAGGTGTCATTCGCGACAAAGTCGTGCATACCATCCGGAGTCAGGGCAAACAAAGGCAATTCCCCTAACGTGATTTATGCCAGAGATCTTTATTTTGCCTGGATGTTTACTGCTTTACACATAGTACATAAAGATTCTGGTCTAGGATGTTTATTATTTTACACAATTTATTACTGCCTGCCAAATAAATAAAAATGATCATACATTGCACCTTGGCAAAAGGATTGCGCGATAATGAATTTCGTCCGCTGCCGAAGATTATACTGATTGCCGATAAAGATTTGACGGGGCTTACCTGAGCAGGGGCAAATTGTTTATTGAGCTGGATAATGCAAGAGACCAGTAAAGTGGCGGCAAATTTTTACCGGCAGAGGTCCCGTCAGTTAAGCCGCCACATTGGTGGCGGCTTAAAAAGAATACTGACTTCTTTACTTAGTTTTCTATACCAAACAAGCTGTGCATCATATCATCGCGTACATAAGAGAGGGTGCGAAGCGTCCAGTCGTAGGTATAGAGATATCCGTATTCGCCCGTATCAAACTTGACTGCATTGACACTGTAGCTTCCAATTTCATTAGAACCAACCGCATTTTCTATGGGGACCAAGCGGCTGCCAAACCGCTCCTTCATCGGCTGATAAGCTGTTTCCCGCAAGGTATTGCTTGAAACCGTATATACATACATATTCTTACTGCTTACCGGGTGTAATTGCACCGTATTTCCGTCCCTGCTGACCGAAACTTCGCAGTAGTCGTCACCTTGGGTATAATGACAATTCAGAGGCTTCAAGTCCAAACTGCGGATAATCCTGAGCGAATCAAGGTCGTATACAAACAGTCCGAAATAGCCGTGAAAAATCACGATATCATCAGAAGCATAGTCAAGCTCCGCCATATCGGCGCCCACTGTTTGCTCAAGCGACAATTCCGGGACAGCAGGCTCCAGCGCCGTCTGTGACGGCGCATATGGCTCAAGCCCCTGCCCGCCGCCGCCCGTGCCAATGCTCTTTATCGCGTAAACATCATCGTAAGCATATTTGACCCTTATTTCCATATAATTATCCGGCCAGGTTCCCTTGCCCTTCGCGCCGTGTCCGGGACTGATGAAGCCGTCATTATCGGTAGTAAAATCATAATTCAGGGACACGCAGAACTCCTTGATGTCGCCGGCCAGAACGGAAATGTCATTCAGTTGATAAGAGGCAACGCGTTCTTCTACAGGCGTCTTTGGACTCATACGAAAAGCCATATAAGTATCAAAGGCGATTGTTCCAAGTCTTTTCAGGTCGGTTTCAGCCGATGAAAATGTAATCGGCTCGGCGGTCGACACTTGTGCGGAAGACGGATATGGCAAACTGCTCTCCGCAATTACCCAGACAAGATGATGGTTTGTTCCCCTGTCCGATATACCATCTGTATAGACAAACCTGACCGTTGCCGATAATCTTCCTTCTTGCTGACGGTATTCCATGTAGCGAAGCCTTTGCTCTCTGTCCTGCCAACCGCTCTTGCCTGGGCCGAAAACATTGATAACCTGCTCAATGGTATTCAGATTATGGGGGATATATATCGGGCCTTCGTCCTTATGAATGATCACAGACGGAATATAGGCGCCGTCATACACGTTGACCAACACTTTCCTAAGCCGCCCGGTATACTCGTCAGCACTATAGCGCACTTCCTCAAAGTTAAAATCGTATCCCTCCTGGGCCTGCAATGGTTCCGCGGGAGTAAGAGTTGACGTATCTATTTCGCTTATATCGGCGCCGAGCATGAACCCATTCACGCTGAAGCTGGTAAAATCATAATCGCCGGCGGCAGCGGTTGACCTGTTCGCCGCAAGTCCTATGCCCAAGGCCGCGGCGAGCGCAACCGCTGCAACGATGACCCAGGCCCCAGGCTTTTTATAGCTCAGCACGTTTTTGATCCGGCCTTTCACATTCCCCTCGCCGAAAGCAAGAGGACTTCCGGTCAGGATGCGCCTTCCGGTTGCCAGGGATAGCAGCGACGCGGCATAGGATTTCTTAATTCCGGCGCCCATTTCCTTCAGCACTTTTTCATCGCAGGAAAGCTCCATATCCGTGCTCATCAGCAGGAACCCAATCCACACCAGCGGATTAAACCAATGGAGAGACAACACCAAGAATGCGAAAGGCTTTATGAAATGATCGCGGCGTCGTACATGGGTCTGTTCGTGAAGGAGAATATAACGCCGTTCTTCTTCACCCAATCCGGCCGGGATGTAGATCTTGGGCCGGATAAAGCCGAGCACGAAGGGGGTTTTCAGGTTATCCGCCTCATATATGTCTGTATCCGTCAGCTTTGCGTTTTTGAGCCGCCTTTTCAGAATCATAACGGACACTACGCTGTAAATTAGCATGACCGCAATGCCTGTAATCCAGATATAGGCGCCGATTTGCGCGTAAAGCGGCAAAGGGGTTATACCGGCTTCCACAACTGGTGCGGACAATGTCCCGGTCATAATCGCGTCCATGTTTCCTGGCCCGCTGTTGATTTGAGGAGTCGATGGAGAGGCCATATACAGCGGCGAAGTGTTCTGCGGCATCAAGCTGAATATGCTCTCAAAAGAAAACGGGCAAACGAGCCGGAATGCCACCACGATCCAAAGTGCATAGGAAATAATTTGCGGCGCTTTTTTAAGGGGCAGCCTGGCGAGGATTACGAAAAGGATCACATAACTTGCCGTCAGGCTCATATTCAAAACGGTAAGGAACAGTTCCTCCAGCATCGTCAGTCCTCCTTATGGGCATCAATCAGCTTTTTCAGCTCAGCCGCCTGCTTATCGTTTAGTTTTTCACCGCCGATAAAAGCGGCCAGAAATTTTGGTAATGACCCTCCAAAAGCATCTTCCACAAATCGTCTGCTTTGCCTTGCGTAAAATTCATCCTTTTTGATCAGGGAGGTGACGACTGCATCTTGATTTTGCATGATACCCTTTTCACATAGATTCTTTATAACTGTATAAGTAGTAGACTTTTTCCAGCCCATTTCTTTCCCGCACAGCTTCACCAGTTCCCCGGAACCGATTGGTTCATGCTGCCAAACTATTTCGGCAAATCTGGTTTCGCTCTGCGATAGTTTGTTTTCTTTCATGGCGTTTCCTCTCCGGTCTATACTTAATAGACCTTTGTTGTTAGTCTATATTATATAGACCTGTCTGTCAATATAAATACTGTTCAATGCATAAGGGGATGTTTTGGTTGTGTCATTTTATACTATGACATGGGACAAAAACGAATGGGGGTTGTCACTATGCCGCGTCAAGCCATGCAAATCAGTTCAACAGTAATTCAGCTTTCAGTTTCCGGATAGTCTCCAAACTGCACTATGCCGCTGGGTAAAAATAACCACATACGGATGACATTCCATAATATATTGGGCATCAAGAGATATGTTCTCCGTCAACAAAATGAAATACTGCTATTTTAAGAGCTATTGGGTGAAAATTAAAGTTTATTAATGGAGGTGTGCTGCAGCACACCTCCCTCCCTATCCTCAAAAAAAATTTTTTATGGCTTGACAGAACCCGCAGGTTGTAAGATATTGTTTAGTAAACAACAGAATAATATTAACCACAGATTACTGGGGGAGCGAAAGCTGAGAAAGCCGCTACGGCTTGACCCTTTGAACCTGTCTAGGTAATGCTAACGTAGGAAAGTAACTGTATCGCTATAATTTTAAGATGCATTTACTTGTGCATCTTTTTTTGTTGCTTTAGTTCTCAGGCAGAGGTTTAATGCTCCCTTCCCCCAGTTTAAGGAGGAAATGCGATCATGAAAAAAGTTTTGAGCATTGCCGGGTCTGATTGCAGCGGCGGTGCAGGGATACAAGCCGATTTAAAAACATTTTCCGCTCATGGTGTCTTTGGTATGAGCGTCATTATTTCCGTTGTTGCGGAAAATACGAGCCGGGTTATCGACATGCAGGATATAACGCCGGATATGATTAAAAAGCAGATTGACGCGGTATTTGAGGATATTGAGGTAGACGCGGTAAAAATCGGTATGCTTTCTACTCCTGCTTGTATGAACGCCGTTGCTGAAAAACTGCTGGAATACCATCCGGCCAATGTAGTCGTTGATCCCGTTATGTACGCCAAAAACGGCTGCCCTCTCATGGAACCGACCGCAGTCGATACGCTGATAAAAGTGATTATTCCGCTTGCCGACCTGTTAACGCCCAATATCCCCGAAGCTGAAAAAATTGCGGATATGCAGATTTCGTCCGTAGCCGATATGGAAGCGGCCGCGAAAAAAATCTGTGCAATGGGCTGCAAGGCCATTGTGGTAAAGGGCGGCCACGCGATAGGCAACGCATTGGATGTTTTGTATGACGGAAAAGATTATTATCATTTTGAAACGCCACGCATTGCCACAAAAAACACGCATGGCACAGGATGTACTTTTTCGTCTGCTATCGCTTCACAGCTTGCAAACGGGCTGTCGCTAAAAGAGGCCGTGCAAAGGGCGAAGGCTTATGTTACGACAGCAATTGAACACTCTCTTGCTATCGGGAAAGGAAGCGGTCCAACCCATCATTTTTATGAGCTTTATCAAAACGGTTTACAGAGTTCACAGAAAGGAAGAGAAACAAATGAATAATCAAACACAGATGGAAGCTGCCCGAAAGGGTATCGTAACGAAAGAACTCGCACAGGTCGCAAAAGAGGAAAGTTGGCCGGAGCAAGCACTTTTGCAGCTTGTAGCATCGGGCCAGGTAGTAATCCCGGCGAATATCAAGCATAAGTCGCTTCATCCCTATGGAATAGGCGGAGGACTGAGAACAAAAATCAATGTCAACCTTGGCATATCCGGTGATTGTATTGATTATACCTCCGAAATGAAAAAGGTCATACTGGCGGAAAAATTCGGCGCGGAAGCCATCATGGATTTAAGCAACTATGGCAAAACGCGCGATTTTCGGAAGAAACTGATTGCAACATCTTCTGCTATGATTGGCACCGTTCCTGTTTATGATGCTATCGGATATTTTGAAAAAGACTTAAAGAGCCTGACTGTTCAGGATTTTCTGGATGTCGTTCGTTCCCACGCTGAGGAAGGTGTTGATTTTATGACTATTCACGCTGGAATTAATCGTCATGCGGCGGAAATATTCAAGCGTGAAAAACGGCAGATGAATATTGTCTCGCGCGGAGGTTCTCTACTGTTCGCATGGATGGAGATGACAGGCAACGAAAATCCGTTTTATGAGCATTATGATGAACTGCTTGATATTCTACAGGAATATGATGTGACGATCAGCCTTGGAGACGCGCTTCGGCCCGGAAGTATTGCGGATTCCACGGACGCAGCGCAAATTGCAGAGCTAATTGAAATCGGGAACTTGACAAAACGCGCATGGGACCGGGGCGTACAGGTGCTGGTGGAAGGACCGGGACATATGGCAATGGATGAAATTGCAGCCAATATGAAGCTGGAAAAACGGCTATGCCACAATGCCCCGTTTTATGTATTGGGTCCGCTTGTGACGGATATTGCGCCCGGCTACGACCATATTACATCAGCAATCGGCGGGGCGATTGCGGCGTCGAACGGCGCAGATTTTCTTTGTTATGTTACACCCGCCGAGCATTTACGTTTGCCCGATCTGAGCGACGTGAAGGAAGGAATTATCGCTTCCAAGATCGCGGCCCATGCAGCGGATATTGCAAAAGGTGTGAAGGGCGCGCGTGAATCCGATTATCGAATCAGTGAAGCCCGGAGGAATTTAGATTGGCCGGAGATATTCAATCTTTCACTGGACGGAGAGAAAGCAAAAGCATATTACGAAAGCGCCCCCCCTGAAAACAGGCACAGTTGCTCCATGTGCGGAAAAATGTGTGCCGTCCGCACGATGAATAGGATATTGGACGGGAACGATGTGGCATTATTTGAGTGAGCGTTTTGAAATAATTATGGATCCTGACGCCGCCAAAGAGCATCAGAAGTTGGATAACTCAGTCATTTCTATTGTCGATAAGGCCCTGAGCAGACTGGGAAAAAGAGCTGATGGGATCGGTAAGCCCTTGCGCAATCAAGCTAATTCAAAACTTGCCGGATGTAAGGAAATTAAGCTCCGAGAAGCCGGTATCAGGATGGCTTTTAAAGTTACAAATCAAGTTGTCCGTGTCCTACGAGTCGTTTGCGAACCTGCAGGCCCTGGAGGGTCATTTGAATATTAAATTACATATATACACAGAGGCTATAAAACCGGTGATATCCGCAGTCAGTCCGGTAATTACAGAATACCGGTATTTTTTAATGCCGACTGCGCCAAAATATACGGTCAGGACAAAGAAAGTGGTGTCGGTAGTACCCTGCATTACTGAGGCTATACGGCCGATGAGGGAATCCGGGCCGTAGGTTTTCATTAGTTCGGTGGCCATTCCCAGTACTCCACTCCCCGAGAGCGGGCGCATGAGGGCCAGGGGCAGGACTTCCGAGGGCACCCCGGCCCGGGCGGTCAGCGGCTGCAGAGCCTGACTCAGGACTTCCATGGCGCCCGAAGCCCTGAATACCGATATTGCCACCATCATTCCGACCAGGAAGGGTATGATTTTAACCGCCGTAGTGAACCCTTCCTCGGCTCCCTCGACAAAAGCTTCATAGACCGGCACTTTACGCCACAAGCCCAGAGTTGGTATAACCAGGAGGAGAACCGGAATGGCCCAGCGCGAGATTGTATCCAGCAGGGACAGTATCATCTAAGGTATCCTCCGCCAGCGACTGAAGCGGCGGAACCAATAATCCAGTAATATGGCAACGGTCATCGCCACCGCGGTGGCAAAGATGCAGGGTCCCACTATTTCGGTCGGGTTAACCGAGCCAAATGACACCCGTACCCCTACTATAGTGGCCGGTACCAGGGTAATACAGGAGGTATTCAGAGCCACAAATGTGCACATAGCTTCGGAAGCCTCATCGGAATGTCCGTTAAGTTGCTGCAGTTCTTGCATGGCCTTCATGCCGAAAGGCGTAGCGGCATTCCCCAGCCCCAGCATATTGGCGCTGAGATTCAATATCACCGCCCCCATAGCCGGATGCTCCGGGGGTATGCTGGGAAAGAGGCGTCTTATAATCGGTTTCATTATTAAGGCTATTCCCCGCACCATGCCTGCCTTTTCAGCAATTTTCATGATACCCAGCCATAAGGCCATAACTCCGATAAGATCAAAGCAGACTTTTACCGCGCCGCGGGCCGAACCCAGGGCTGCCTCGGTAACCACCTCAATATTTCCATTTACAGCCGCTACCACAATCCCGGAAGCCAGCAGCAGCAACCAGATTATATTTAACATACCCGCTCCTCCCGCATCAGCTTTGTAGAAGGGTATGTCTACCGGGAAAAAATTAGAACCGTCCTTAAGCAAGTATAAAAAAGTATGTCGGCAGAGGTTGTAAAAACAGAAAAGAACAGCTACCATTCACTGCTGGTAACTGTCCCCTGGGATTCAGTATCGTTTATTCCATATTAATATTACTATGCCGGGTGTGTTTAGTGCACATATTATCAAACTTGTCCAGAACGTGAGGGATTATATCGACCAGTCTTTCCGCCAGTTGATTGCCGGAAGCCGATATAAGCCGTACATCATTCATCCGCACCACCAGAAAACCTACTGGTTTTACCGACACTCCGGCACCGCTGCCTCCTCCGAAAGGCGGGGGCGATGATTTCGGCGTACTCACCATTTCATATTCTCCGCCGCCGGCGCAAAAGCCGCAGGCCACCTGGGAGATAGGAATAATAACGGTCCCGTCATTGGTTTCCACCGCATCACCGACTACGGTATTTACATCAACCATTTCCTTAATGGCCTGCATGGCTGTTTTCATAAGTCCTTCGATGGGATGGGTCGGCTTTTCCTGCTCTGTATCCATTTATATACCCCCTGACTGTTAAAACAAGAAAATAGAATGCTATAAAGATAATATGCACTATCCGCATCTTTAATATACAGTATAGATGGCTGACCAGTTTGGCATTATCAAAATCAGGCTCCACCTGCAGATCAATGTCCTGCAAACGGGTCTTGCTGCTTAATAAGCCCGTCAATATGCCTTTTACCGTCCACAGCCCGCCGCTGCTCAAGGCGGTATACATGGCATCATTTGTGCCGATGCGGCTTTTCCAGTCTAATCTTTCCACTACCATGCGTTTTAAGGCGAACGTCGCCAGGGAGTAATAGGCGCCGGAGGCAGGCTGGCCTTTTTTACTTTCGGATGGGGTTTCTTTTTTTTCCTGGTGCTTTTTCCAGGCCGCAGCTACGTAATCAGGGATAGCGTTTATATCCTGGGAATACCTTTTCTGCCATTGCTTGAAAACCGAACTTACAGTTACGGTCAGCAAGGTATTCCCGGAGCTGATAGAGAACTCCAGGTTCAGCTTCACTTTTATGTATAACAGCGAAAATAAAAAAACTACCAGGACGAAGCCTGTACCGATGTATAAGCCCAGCATATCTGATTCCTTCCTCTATTGCCATATTATCCCCTGACTGCTGTTCTTTATACGGAGGTACAGGGTTATGGCTATTGGGACTGGCTGGACTCCAGCATTTCGGCAATTAATTCTTCGACCTGGCTTATTACCTTATACATCTCATTGTCGACTATCAGGCTGCCCCGGCCCAATCTGAAAGTAGGACAATGCAGATTATAATCCAATATTTTTTTATTTATTTTTTCCAAAAGCAAGCGTTGTTCGAAATAAAAATGGGCCTTCTTCTTTTCATAGCGTTGGTTGGCCGATCGGTTATGCCGGTCTTGATAAAAGATTTTGGTATACTGTTTAAAATGCTCCACTTCTTTCCAGAACCTGCTTAAATCATTATCAATCTCCTTGCCCAATTCTATCCAATAGGGAGCAAAATCATTATCCTTCAGAATTTTAAATGCCATACGCATTTCCACAGGCTCAAAAGGGTTTTCTTCCAGGCTCACGGGTTTGCCCGCTCCCTTTAGATTATCGAAATCTCCCCGCTGGCGCGCTTTTTCAATCTGGCTTTCCACCAGATCCTCGGTGCTGCTCATATAGCGAGCCAGCTTGCGGGCTTTCTGAGCCGCAATTTTAATTTCTTCATCCAGTGATTTTTCCGTCATCGGCTAACCATCCTCCCTGAGCACAGGCAGTTCTTTCAGACTGACCAGGCCAAACAGACGCAAGAACTCATCCGTAGTTGCATATAAGACTGGTCGTCCCACGGTCTCCTTGTAGCCCGCTTCTTCGATCAAGCCTTTTTCCAACAGATTATGTATGGTCTTTTCCGATTTAACTCCTCTGATTTTATCTATTTCGGCTCTGCTTACCGGCTGACGGTAAGCTATTATGGCCAGAGCCTCCAGGGCTGAGGATGATAAGTGTTTTCGGACCGGCTGGTCTACCCGGGTTAAAATACCGGCGTATTCAGGACGGGTGCACATCAGATAGCCGCCTTCAACTGCTATAATTTGTATTCCCCTGCTTTTTTTATTATACTCCGGAATCATTTCGTCCAATAATGCTTTAAGATCCAGCAGCGGAACCTCCAGCAGTTCCACCAGTTCATCCAGACCAACCCGCTCCGAACGCATAAAAAGAATGGCTTCCACACAGGCTTTTATCTCATCCGGCATTAACATCACATCGCCGCCTTTTCCAGTAATAGACGCAGAACTACACAGATTCATTAGACGCGGAAACCGCGGAATCTTTTAAGGGAATACGCGGATTTTATTAAAGTTTTCTTCCGCGTTCTTCTTTTTAAATTCCCTGAATTCCGCGTCAAAAAGCTAGCAGAACTGTTGGAGTATTTTCATTTTCGGTTGCTTGTGTCCCATGGGTATGGCCTCCGTTCATGGACGGTTAATTTTTTAAAAATCCGCGCAATTTGCGTCTATCAATCTTATTTTTATATCAGCAAAGGGATTCCTTTGAACCGCTTCCACCCGCTGCAGGCGAATCAGTTCCAGCAGGCCCAGAAATAACGCTAAGGCTTCCCGGCGGCTGACAACACCGATAAACAGCTTTTGAAAGACAATACCTTGAGGCAGCTTTTGCAGACGTTCCAGGATTTCTTCCATTTTCTCGCTGACATTAACATCCCCCTGGGGTATTTCATAGTCATCAATAGGTTCAATTATAGCCTGCAGGGCAGCCTTATAAGCCTTGACCAGAGAACGCAGATCGACCACCAGTTCCACCCGGGCCCCGCTGTCTGCCTGTTCTTCCCGATAGTAAATGCGCTCGACACTGCCGCTCTGCCGGTCCTGCAGCCACCCGGCGGCCTCCTTAAACTGTTTGTAGGCCAGCAGCTTCTCTATCAGTTCCTGGCGGGGATCAGGCAGTTCCTCGTCTCCTTCAGCCTCAATCACGCTGGCAGGGAGCAACAGCTTGGACTTAATATTAAGCAGATAGGATGCCATCAGCAGGAAATCGCCCAGACGCTCCAGATCAAAACCGCCGCTGGCCTGCAGATACTCCAGGTACTGATCACTGATAACCGCAATAGGTATATCATAAATATCCACCTGATTTTTTTCCACCAGATAGAGTAATAAATCCAGGGGTCCGTGAAAAGCCTCCAGGTCAACCAGATACTCCAATTAGCTACCTCCAGACATATTTACAAGAGTAAGCCACTGAACAAAGAATATATCAAGGTTACCATAGGTATCAAAATCTTGGAAAAGGCGCCGGTTATTATTAAAAGCAACAGAATTAAAGGTCCATAGGCTTCCAGTGAATATACCAGCCGGGCCCCGGAGTCAGGAAGCAAGCCGGCCAGAATTTTGGAGCCGTCCAGGGGTGGCAAAGGTATAAGATTGAATACGGCCAATATCAAATTAATATAAACCAGGGTATAAAGGATAAGAGCCAGACCGGTAAACAGATTGAGCTGAGTAAGGGCGGAATTCAAATTGCCGATAATAAAGAAAAAAGAGTTGATATCCAAAGGGAAACCCCAGATTTTTAATATTAACATGGCGGCAAAAGCCAATAACAGATTCATCCCGGGACCAGCCAGAGAAACCAGCATCATTCCGCTCTTTATCCCTCTTTTGTCAAAATTATAAGGATTTACCTGTACCGGTTTGGCCCAGCCAAATTTAAAGAAAAGCAGCATCAGAAATCCCACCAGGTCTATATGGGGTATGGGATTAAGGGTCAGTCTGCCCTGAAGATAAGCCGTATCATCCCCCAGATAGTATGCAACCCTGCCGTGAGCGTATTCATGAAAAGTCAGGGCGATCAGTATCGCCGGTAACCAGATCGCGGATTCAATCAACCATTGGGTCAGCAAATTCACCTTCCTCCATCCATTTTTTCACCTGAACCAGCTCGTCTTCGCGATTGTGGATCAGTCCGTCCAGTTTGAGCCGGTAAAGTTTATCAAATATTCTACGATATACCGGGCCTTCTTTTATATTCATTTCCTTGAGGTCATTGCCGTTTATTTCAATCTGAACCCATTCCTTACGGTCAAGATAATTGACCAGGTTATTCCAGGCAGATTCCTCGCGGACCAGCAGTAACAGATATACCAGGTTTTCCCGGGTCCACTCGCCTATCATTTTATCAATCCGGTGGGGTTCCAGATGGTCGTTTTGGGTAAAAAACTCCGCGGTAGCCGGTACCGGGCGGGACTCCCTGATTGCCCGGATGGCGTAATTATCGAAAGGATAGCGTACCAGAACCCCTTCCAGCTCGTCATTATTTAAACGAGCCAGCAGAACCAGGATATAAACCAGCCAGGATTTTACGTTGGCAGGATAATAGCGCTCCTCCAGCCAGGTAACCACTATGGATATGCGTTTCAGCGTAACCCGATTAAGGTGTTCCAGCTTTACTTCAGGCAAAATATATTGCCATAACCCGATTTCTTTCATCCGATCCAGAGAGTTGCCCGGATCTTTCTCGCTTAAGATCAGAATCAATTCATGCAGGATGCGCTTGTAAGATAATTTGCCCAGCATGCGTCGTTCTATGGCATCAATGGCAAAACGCAAAGTGTCCGCTTCTATGGTAAAACTATAGCGCTGCTCAAAGCGGATTGCCCTTAGGATACGGGTAGGGTCCTCAACAAAGCTGAGGTTATAGAGGATGCGGATGATTCCCTTTTCTAAATCCCGGCGTCCTCCGAAATAATCAATAAGATCCCCGAAACGATCAGGATTAAGATATATGGCCAGGGTATTGATGGTAAAATCACGCCGGTATAAATCCTCCCGGATAGAGGATTTCTCCACCCGGGGCAGGGCCGCGGGGAATTCGTAATATTCGGTTCTGGCCGTAGCCACATCTATCTTGGTGCCGTCGGGAAGAGTAACTACGGCCGTGCGAAAACGCTCATGGGTACGTTGTTTGCCTCCCAGTCTTGCAGCCAGATCGGCAGCCAGTTCCTCGCCATTCCCTTCCACCACCAGATCCAGGTCAAAATTAGGAACCTGCAGCAGAAAATCGCGTATAAACCCTCCTACACAGTATACGGTGCTGCCCAGATGGTCGGCTATCTGCCCCGCCAGCCGAAGTATGGCCAGGATCTTGGCCGGCAGCCGCTCCTCCATCATGCTCAGGCAATTCAGTTCCTCCCCCTCCAATGAATAAAGAACTTCATAATCTTCCGGATAGTCGTCCCCATGCAAAGTTCTTAATATGTCGGTACGGGATACTATTCCTACCAGTCTGCCTTTATCAACCACCGGCAGACGGCCGATATCATTATCTACCATGATCTTCTGCACTTCTCCCACCGGAGTGTCGGGAGCGGTTCGCAGTATGTTGGTAGTCATAAACCCTTTTACCGGTGCATGCCCCAGATTGTGCAGATTGGCCTTGTCGACATCGCGGCGCGATATCACTCCCACCATAGTCTGCCCTTCGACCACCGGCATACCGGTATGGCCGTAGCGCAGCATTATGCGGCCCGCTTCCTCCATAGTAAAATGAGTAGGTACGGTCTTTACCGGTGTAGACATAATATCACGGGCCATAAGCCCCGGGTTGATATTGCCCAGTTGCTGCAAAATAATATCTACTACCTCCGAGATGGATTTATTCTTCACCATCGCCGAAGCTGCCTTTTCATGGCCCCGCCCTCCCAGTATCCGCAAGGTCTCGTTAACTCTGGCATTGCTGTTGCGGCTGCGGGCGACCACATTTACCTTGCCCTCCATTAAGGCACAAACAAATATAACATCACTGTTTTCCACTTCAAACAACCGGTAGGTTACTGAATCAAGACCGGGAATAAATTCATCTGTTTCCGACACCGCCACTACTACATCCAGATTATTGATCCGATAGTGTTGTACGTGATTGAGCAGGACTTGCAGAAGCTGCCTTTGTTCACCTGAAAACGGCTGCTCCATAAAATTGGCGACCACCGCCAGATTAGCTCCTTTACTCAATAAAAATGCGGTTGCGGTCAAATCACGCGGGGTAGTTGAAGTAAAAAGAAGACTGCCGGTATCTTCATATATTCCCAAGGCTAAAATAGTAGCGTCAAAAGCACTGATGCCGATGTTTTGGGCCATAATCTCTTCCACCAGGATAGTGGTCGCAGCTCCGACCCGATGTATTTCCCCTACTCCCTGCCTCAGGTCATCAAAGGCCACCGGATGATGGTCATAGATCAAAAAATCCATGTCCGAACGGGCGGCTATTTCCTGTAAATGCCCCAGGCGGTTGATATTGGCGGTATCAACTATAATCATCCGGCTGACCTGCTTCAAATCAAGCTCCCGGGGAGTCTTGATCATCAACAGATCTTTGTACAGAGCCATAAACTTTTTTACGTTTTTAGATAATGTTCCCGAAAAGACCTTTACTGCTGCCGGGTAAAGTTTTCCTGCCGCCACCATTGAGGCCAGACCGTCAAAATCAAGAGCGTTGTGTGATGTTATTATCTCCAACTTTTTCTCCCCCCAATAAGTTAAGAGCATTATATCACAACCGCCCCTTATATGGCACCAAGCTGCCGTTCTTCTTCCATGCCAATCAGATAAAATTCAGGACGATATAAAAAAAGAGGCGGAATAACCCCCTCTTTTTGACTTTACTCTGATCGCCGCCCGTTTATCATGTAATCCGGGCTCGACTTTATAAAAAGCTGTATAATACCCCCTGGCCGGAGGCCATAACCAGCAATGAAAATAGTCCTACGGTTTCGCTAGTTTTTTGACGCGGAATTCAGGGAATTTAGAAGGAAGAACGCGGAAGAAGACTTTAATAAATTCCGCGTATTCCCCAAAAGTTCCGTGGGTTCCGCGTCTTTTTAATCTGCGTTAATCGGTATCTATTTTCTAATTAATCTATATGAGCCAAAGGTATCTGCTTTAACTTCTTTTTTTCAGTCGACCGGGAATAACATCATTTCTGATTAAATCTTCATAGCTTTCTCTTTTGAGGATCAGGTCGGCGGAGCCGCTATTGACCAGAACCATTGCCGGACGCGGCAGGCGGTTATAATTGCTGGACATGGTATAATTATAAGCTCCGGTGGCAAAAACAGCTATAATGTCCCCGGGGTTCACCGGCGGCAGCTCAGCATCCCAAACCAGCATATCCCCTGATTCACAGCATTTGCCTGCAATAGACACCTTTTCAACCGGCTCTTCCGCAGCCCGGTTGGCAATAACAGCGCTATATTGAGAACCATAGAGCGCGGGCCGGATATTGTCACCCATGCCTCCATCCACCGCCAGGTATTTCCTTATTCCGGTTACCTCCTTGACCGAGCCTGCCCTATACAGGGTAATTCCTGCCGGACCAATGATGGAGCGGCCGGGCTCGACTATTATCCGGGGACATTTAAGACCCAGCTCTCTGGCTTGGGCTTCTACCGTGAACATTACCGCTTCGGCCCAGTCTTCAGGATTACAGGCCTCATCTCCGGGGAAATAATAGATGCCAAAGCCTCCGCCCATATCCAGTTCATCAAATTCGTAACCGGTGCCGTTCTTTATTTCGGCCATAAACTGCATCATAATAGAAGCAGTGTATTGGAAAGAACTCATAGCAAATATCTGCGAGCCAATATGGCAATGCAGTCCTATAAGACGGATATTCTCCCTGCCAATAGCTTCTATGACCCCTTCCCGAGCCTGCCCGTCGGGTAAAGTAAATCCAAACTTCGAGTCTATCTGTCCGGTCTTGATATATTCATGGGTATGGGCTTCCACTCCAGGGGTGATTCTCAGCAATATATCCTGCTTCCGCCCCAGTTCAGCACATATGGTATCCAGAAGTTTCAGCTCATAAAAATTGTCAACCACTATGCGGCCTATTCCTGCCTGTACCGCCATAATTATTTCTTCCCGGCTCTTGTTATTGCCATGGAAATAAATCTTCTCCAGCGGAAAGCCGGATTGGATGGCCGTATAAAGTTCACCCCCGGATACTATATCCAAGCCCAGTCCCTCATCAGCTATTATCCTGCATATAGCGGAGGTGCAAAGGGCTTTACTGGCATATATGACCAGCGATTCGCCCAATCTGGCAAACGCCTGCCTAATGTTGCGGCAATTCTGGCGCAGCCCCTCTTCATCAATGACCCACAACGGGGTGCCAAAATCTCTAACCAGCTCCAGGCTATCAACCTTTCCTATTTCCAGATGCCCCTGGTTATTTATTTTCATGGTTCCGGTCAAATGCAAAAAATTCACTCCCCTGATTATTGCTAAATCGTGCTTATTTTAACATCCCGTCTGATAAACGGTCAATCTTAATGGACAAATATACATTATACAAAAACTGCCGGGATTTTTTTCTTATATTAATGCACCTTGCGCTTTCTTTTTTAGCCTATATATAATATGAAATCCGGGCCATTTGGGCCCGGAAATTTTTTTGCTAATATTTTATTTTCGTTATTATTCGGGTCTGGGTTCCGAATCGGGATCACCCTTGTTTTCCCGGGAAGAGCGATTCCTCGTCTCCTGGACTTCTTTCTGCAGTTTTTGGTTCATGCCGGTCAATTCCTGGATTCGTTTAGCCAGCTTAAAATAACGAAAACTGTCTGCCAGTAAGGCGACCAGAGCTCCGGCACAAACTGCGATCAATAACACTACCGCCAGCGAGACATCCGGCGAGGCCCAGTTGAGAAAATGCACTGTCACCATGGCGGTATTCTGAAAGACAAATACCGCCAACGCCACACAAAACAGCAGTGCTCCCAGCAAATAAATCTGCATGAGGATACCCCTTTCCCCAAATCTCCACTATTCACCAGGCTCTAAGCGCGATTTTTGATGTCATACCAAATCGGGCTGGCTACGAAAATAGAGGAATAAGCCCCGATAATAAAACCTATGATCATGGTCAGAACAAAATATCTGATGTTGCCCCCGCCAAACACGCAAAGAGCAATCAAAGCGAACAGACTGGTCAGACCCGTATTAACGGAACGGGTAAGGGACTGGACTATACTGCGGTTGACCAGACTGGCCCGGTCTTCTTTACGCTTCATTCGCAGGTTCTCCCTGATACGGTCAAATACCACTATGGTGTCATTGATGGAATAACCCACTATGGTCAGCATAGCGGCTATAAAGGGGGTATTAACCTCCCATTGAAAGATGGAGAAAATGCCCAACACAAACAATACGTCGTGGATTTCGCCTATAACTGCCGATACCCCGAAGCTCCATTCAAAGCGCAGGGAGATATAAATCAGCATGGCCAGGGCGGCAATAGTGACCGCCAGGATCGCCTTGCTGGTAAGCTCTTTGCCGATGGAGGCCCCTACGCTTTCGGCGCCCAGGAACTCCACATTCTTAAATTCGCCTTTAAGGGCGTCCAGCATTTCCCGGGTCTGTTCCTGGTCCAGTTCGGTGGTGCGAATTAAAAATTCACTGCCGCTCTTACTTACATCAGCTCTCTCCAGCCCGATTTCATTCAATACGCTGTGTACCTGGCCAGATTCTATGGAAGATTCCATTTTTACCTGAACTATGGAGCCTCCGGTAAAGTCGATTCCCAGATTCAGGCCTTTAGTGACCAGGGAAACTAATCCCGGTATTATTATCAATAAAGATATGATATAGAATATCTTTCGTTTTTCTATAAAAAACTGCATCTTTCTCCCCCCTTACACGCCGTATAATTTTTGGTTCTTTGAGATATTGGCTACCAGAATCAACAGGTAATGGGTAAAGGTAAGAGCTGTCAGCATACTGGCTACGACGCCGATAGATAGGGTGACGGCAAAACCTTTTACCGGTCCGGTTCCCAGATACATCAGAACTATGGCACTAATCAAAGTAGTAAGGTTAGAGTCGAAAATGGCCCAGAAGGCTCGCTTGAACCCGGCATCTATGGCTGCCTGCATGGTTTTGCCGTAGCGCAGTTCCTCCTTCAGCCGTTCATAGATAATTATGTTGGCGTCCAGCGCCATGCCCACCGACAGGGCAAAGCCCGCTATACCCGGCAAGGTCAGAACTGCTCCCAACAGCGACATAGCCCCCAGAACCAACAAGGAATACAATACCAGGGAGATATCCGCCACCAATCCCGGCAAACGATAATAACCCAGCATAAAGACGAGTATGGCAATAAGTCCTATGATGCCGGCCTTTATGCTCTTATTGAGAGAATCGGCCCCCAGGGTGGGTCCCACCGACCTTTTTTCTATTACTTTAAAACTGACCGGCAGCGCTCCTGAACGCAGTAACACCGCCAGATCCTGGGCTTCTTTAGCCGTATATCCTCCGGTTATACGGGCGCTTCCATCCCTTATAGGCTCATCCACCGTAGGAGCTTGAATCACCTTGCCGTCCAGAACGATCTTGATAGGTTTGCCCACATTTTCCGAGGTCGCTTTAGCAAAAAGCTCGCTTCCTTCTTTATCGAAATCAATCAGTACTTCCGCGGTCTGCTGGTCCTGGCTTATACGGGCCTGGGCATCTTTAAGATGTTCGCCGGTTACCAGCACCTTATTGTCAACATCCCAAAACTCAAGCTGAGCGGTATTTTTAAGAATATCAACCGCGGCTTCGGGATCGTCTTCACCAGCTATTTCAACTACCACCCGGTTTTTTCCCTGGGGGTAGAGAGCGGTTTCCTTTACTCCCAGTTTGTCCACCCGGTCCCGTAGTATGCCAACTGCTTTTTGAATCGTATCCTGGGTTACCTCCTGACCCTCTTTCTCCTGGGCTTCCAGAACTACCCTAAGTCCCCCTCTCAAATCCAGGCCCAGATTAAGATGGTTCAATATGGGCTGGTAAAGAAAATAGGACAATAAGCCCAGTGCGATTACGATCACTGAGATAACCAGAATACTGGGGGTTTTCTCCTGCAACGTTTGTATCCTCCTTCCAACTGCTTAACCTCTATAATAACCTGGCTCCATTAATAATCAATTCAAATTCACAGTTCAAAAAATTAGCGGCCCGGCGGCACATAAGCATGCGGCTCAGGAAAATTTCAAAGTATTCCATTACCGGGCAGATACTGGTATCAATAGCCAGTTCCATGCTGATAACCCGATTCTCCTCATCAATGTTCAGAATCGAATATTCCACCGCATAATTTACCCGATCGTGGATATCAAAAGTAGCCACATCCAGGTTGCGTACCCGGTTTCTATGTACATGAGACTTGTCTGCCAGGATAAGAGCCGCCGCCACTTCATTAACCGGGTGTCCGCTGCCTTCATCATGGTTGCCTACCGCTGCACATATTATAGCTACTTCTTTGACATCCATACCCATCCGGCGCAGGATCTCCTGCGCCATCAGAGCTCCGCTCTGACTGTGTCCATTACGATTGATTACATTGCCCAGGTCGTGTATATAACCCGCAATTCCTGCAAGCTCGGCGATACGCTGCTCATAACCCAACTTAAGCATTATTTCCTGACTGAGCCGGCTTACCAGGGATAAATGCAGATATCCGTGATCAGTATATCCCATTACACCAAGATGTTCATTACCCTTTTCAATGAAAGTTTTTACCACCCGATTCTGCTTGACATCCTCCAGGCTTACCATTCGCCTGTCAGTCCTCAATCCTGTAGGCTACAGCTTTTTTCAGCAATTCAATTTCGCTATTTTCATTGACTTTCAACATCACGGTATCATCTTTTATGCGGCTGACGGTTCCGTTAATTCCGCCGATAGATACTACCTTATCTCCTTTCTTGAGACTTTCCAGCAGGGACCTGTGCTTTTTTTCTTCTTTTTTACGGGGCATTACCAGGAAAAAATAAAAAATGGCTATAAACGCCCCCAAGTAAATCAGCATAGACACCCAACCTTGGCTATTGTTCATCTGATAATCACTCCTTAGCAAACTTTATTAATATTCTTTACCTGCAGGCTGAATCCTCTTGTTAAAACCTGTAGGTTTTTAAAAAATGGTGGTAAAAAGCTGAAAAACTTCCTGCTTTAATAGCGCTTCTTATATTTTCCATCAATTTAACCAGAAAGTAAATATTATGGTAGCTTAACAGCCGGTGAGCAAGCATCTCTTCCGCTTTAATCAGATGTCTCAGATAGGCCCGGCTATAGTTGCGACAGACATAACATTCACAGGAACTGTCCAGCGGAGAGAAATCATCGGCATATAAGGCATTGCGCACCGTAATCTTGCCGCCAGCGGTATATGCGGTTCCATGCCGGGCCAAACGGGTAGGCAGTACACAATCAAACATGTCCACTCCCTTTTTCACCCCTTCCAAAAGATCTTCCGGGGTGCCTACCCCCATCAGATATCTGGGTTTGCTGCCCGGCAGCAAATCATTCATCATGGCCAGTATATTATACATATCTTCTTTAGGTTCGCCCACGCTGAGCCCTCCGATGGCATAGGCGGGAAAATCCAACTGCATAAGTTCCCGGGCGCTTTTTTCCCTGAGATCAGGGAAAACATTACCCTGAGCAATAGCAAAAAGGGCCTGGTCTCCCCGCTGGTGCGACTCCCGGCAGCGCCGAGCCCAGAATGATGTTCTGGCCACTGCCTGGTGGGCTTCTTCGTAACTGCAGGGATAGGGAGCACATTCGTCAAAGCACATGGCAATATCGGCGCCCAATTTCTGTTCTATTGCCATAACCTTTTCCGGATTCAGGAAATGAACCGAACCGTCGATGTGAGAATTAAAGTATACCCCTTCGTCACTGATACGCCTTAGTTTAGCCAGACTGAACACCTGAAAACCGCCGCTGTCAGTTAGAATGTTGCCTTTCCAGTTCATAAACCGGTGCAGTCCCCCCGCTTTCTCAATCAGTTCTTCACCCGGACGCAGATAGAGATGATAGGTATTGGAAAGCATGATCTGCACTCCTATCTCATACAGATCCTCGGGAGTAAGGGTCTTAACCGTAGCCTGGGTCCCTACCGGCATAAATACCGGGGTGTCAATCACCCCATGTCCGGTTGTTATCCGTCCTAGACGAGCGGAATTGTCTTTATTGATGATTTCAAATTGAAACATCGCTTTCTCCTGCAACACTATATTATCAGCATGGCATCCCCGTAACTGAAGAAACGGTAACGGCTTTGTACCGCATGGCTGTAGGCTGCCATCGTTTTATTGTAACCGGCAAAAGCTGCCACCAGCATAATCAGGGATGAACCGGGCAGATGAAAATTGGTTACTATCCTGTCCACCGCCTTAAATTCATAACCGGGATAGATAAACTTATTGGTCTGACCTTCGCCGGCGGAAAAACCATGATGACTATTATATACTGTTTCCAGCGTTCGTACTACAGTCGTTCCCACTGCAACAATTCTTTTACCGCTGGCCCGGGTTTGGTTAAGCAATGCCGCAGTTTCCTCTTCCAGCCGGTAATATTCGTAATGCATTTCATGCCGCCTTATGTCTTCACTGCTGACCGGACGAAAAGTACCCAATCCTACATGAAGTAAAATATATGCCAGGTTAACCCCTTTAGCCCGGGTCCGTTCCAGCAAGTCTGCAGTGAAATGAAGCCCCGCAGTAGGAGCGGCAGCCGAACCCCTCTCCCGGGCATAAACCGTTTGATAATGGTCGTTATCAGACGCTTCCGCCGGGCGGTTGATGTATGGCGGCAGAGGCATCCTGCCTACCCGGTCAATAAAAGCCGTCTCATCAGGGCAGTTTTTAAACCGGAGCAGCCGTCCCCCCGCCATATGCTCCAGTTCCTCCACTATCTCGGCCTCGACCCCGGCATCACCGTCAAGCATCACCCGGCTGCCCGCCTTAAGGCGCTTAGCCGGTTTGACCAGAGCTTCCCAGCTTTCACCACGCCGGTTGAGCAAGAGTATCTCCACCCTGGCTCCGCTTTCCTTGCTGCCATAAAGCCGGGCCGGAATGACCCTGGTGTTATTAAGCACCAAAGTGTCACCAGGCTGCAGATAATCAATAATATCCCGAAAATGAAGGTCACGTATACCTCCATTGCCCCGATCCAGAAGCAGCAGCCGGGACTGATCCCGGGGCTCAACCGGGTATTGGGCTATTAGATCTGCCGGCAAGTCGAACTGGTAGCTTTGCAAGTCATAAAGATTATGGTTCATGTTTTTCAGCATATATCAGCGCCTGCCTATCAGGTTAATGATCAAAGTAAGGAGCAGGCTTATCAGGATACATGATACTACCGGAAAATAAAAGCTGAAGTTCTCTTTGCGGATATAAATATCCCCTGGTATCTTAATGCCGTACAGGCCCAGGCGGGACAGTCCATACAGCATAATACCCGCCAGTATGATAAATAACCCCATTCCTATTAATATTTTCGCCATAGCTTCAAGGTTCATACCCAATCACCATACCTCCGGATCGGAATCACACGGTTTCTAATTTTATAATTGGCTCCGCTGTGAAAAATTATAACGTAATGGTTTGGATGCATAAATATTCCGTCGCCAAGACTCCTGCATATTTATGCATCCAAACCGAGTTTTTGCAGTAGAATCATAATTGTCCCGTTTTTTTATACAGTCCTATTCCTTAGGGAATACTTCCCTGACCAAATCGCGGGGAGCATAGCGCTCCATCTCGCTGTAGAGGCAGCCGCAATATTGCTGGCGGTAAAGGCCCATTGCTTTCGATCTCGTAACCGTCTCTTTAAATCCCTCGCGGAAATCCTGGTAGAGAAACGGTACTTTGTACTTGTCCCCCATGGTCTCCCCCACTTCCTTTATCTGCTGGTGCTTCTGGTATTTGCTCACCAGCAGGGTAGTGGTGAAATAATCAAATTTTCCCTTTTTGGCAATATGGGCCGCCTGTTCCAGGCGCAGCCGGTAGCAAAATAAGCAGCGCCGGCTTTCCCGATAGGAGATATTTTGAAAGTACTGCACCGGGTTGTATTTTTCGTCATAGATAACCGGCAGATCAGTCTGGCGGGCAAAGTCCTCCAGAGCCTCCCGGCGTTTGAGATACTCGCTGTAAGGGTGGATATTGGGATTATAGAAATATCCCCTGACATCATATCCCTGTTCCCGCAAAACCGGTACCGGATAAGTGGCACAGGGACCACAGCAAATATGAAGAAGCACTTTCGGCATAAAGATCACCTTGCATCTAGTATTACCTAATCCTTGAAGAGGTTGCCCTCCGGGGTTTTCTGCACCGGGCAGCCCAGATGGCGATAGGCGTGTTCGGTGGCAACCCGTCCGCGGGGAGTTTTCTGAATAAAGCCCAGTTTTAACAGGTAGGGCTCATAGACGTCGGTTAAAGTATCACTTTCCTCGGATACGGCTGCTGCCAGCGTTTCCAAGCCAACCGGACCGCCTCCGAATTTATAAATAATGGCCTCCAGTATCAGGCGATCCATGGTATCCAGTCCATAGGTGTCTATCTCCAACAAATCAAGAGCCCGCAAAGCCACATCCCGATCAATTATACCATCGGCCCGCACCAAAGCAAAATCCCGCACCCTTTTTAAGAGGCGGTTGGCTACCCGCGGGGTACCCCGGGAACGTTGGCCGATAGCCCAGGCTCCCTCATCATCTATAGTCAGGCCAAGAATTCCCGCCGCTCTAAGAATTATTTGACTTAAGTCCTGAACCGTATAAAAGTCCAAACGACAGTTTATGCCGAATCGATCCCGGAGCGGGGAGCTCAACAGCCCGGGCCGGGTGGTCGCTCCGATCAGGGTAAAAGGAGGCAGTTCCAGCCTCAAGGTTCGGGCCGCCGGCCCTTTACCGATTATTATATCAATAGCATTATCTTCCATGGCCGGGTACATGATCTCTTCCACACTACGGTTCAGGCGATGGATTTCATCAATAAAAAGTATTTCCCCGGGTTCAAGATTAGTTAATATAGCGGCCAAATCACCCGGGCGCTCAATGGCCGGGCCTGAAGTTTTGCGGATAGGTTTTCCCAATTCGGCTGCCACAATACTGGCCAGGGTAGTCTTGCCCAATCCCGGAGGGCCGCTTAACAGCACATGGTCCAGGCTCTCTCCCCTCTCCTGGGCGGCCTCAATAAAGATGCTGATGTTCTCCTTAACCTTTTCCTGACCTATATAATCAGCCAGTCTTAATGGCCGGATAGAGGACTCCGCACTGTCATCTTCTTCCTGCCAGTGCGATGATATCAACCTGTCGTCCTGCATATTTGCACCCCCATCCTATCCCTTCATCTGCCGGGCCCGGGCTTTAAGAACCTTTTTTAAGTTCTCTTCCCCATCGGCGCCCAGTTCTCCCCGGGCCTGCATCTCCATAACCAGGGGAAAAATCTCACTGCGCCCATATCCCAAAGTTTCCAGAGCTTCCAAAACATCATTCAGGCTGTTGTCATCCCGGTCAGGTAAAACCGCCAGTTGCTTCTGCCCGATCTTGTTCTTGAGCTCAAAAATCAGACGGCCGGCAGTTCTCTTGCCAATCCCCGGTATTTTTATCAGCAGTTTTTCATCCTGGCTGACGATAGCCTGGTAAAAGCCCCCGGGATCAATAAAATCCAGGATATTCAGGGCGCTTTTGGCGCCCAGGCCGGAGACCCCCAGCAGCAGCTTAAAAAGATGCAGTTCTTCTCTTTCCGGGAAACCATACAGCTTAAAATCATTTTCCAGCACCTGCAGATGAGTGTACAGCAATATGCTCTTGCCCGGACCCGGCAGCTTGGCTGCCGCCCGGGGACACATAATCACTTCATAGCCTACTCCATTTACATCTACTACGACCATATCATCCCGTTGCTCAAATATGAAACCCTTGACCAATGCTATCATAAATTCCCATCCTTTATATAGCGGGAGAGGCGATAGGAATGCAAACAACAAACGGCAATCGCCAGCGCATCGGCTGCATCATCCGGGCGGGGAATATCCTTCATGCTCAGAATTCGCTGCACCATGAGCTGGACCTGCCTTTTATCGGCATTACCGTAACCTACCACGGATTGCTTAACCTGCAGAGGAGTGTATTCCGCAATCGGCAGACCGGCCGCCGCGGCAGTCATCAGGACTACTCCCCGACTCTGGGCCACAGTTATGACCGTCTTGGAATTGCGATTATAAAACAATTCTTCTACCGCCACCACGTCCGGCTGGTACTCTTCCAGCAGCCGGTCCAGTTCACGCTTAATCTGGTAAAGCCGAATCGGCATGTCCACTCCGGCCGCTGTCCTGATAGTACCGTAATGCACTAATTTTTCCTTACCTGTCAGGTAATCCACAATACCATAACCGGTTGTGGCAGTACCCGGGTCAATCCCCAAAGCCCTCATCTTTTTGCCTTCCCCTATAAATACTACCTTATATATTACTTTAAAAACGCCCCGACTACTATAACTCTGTTAATTTAAAGCAAGGCAAAATAGCGAAGAACAGCGGGATTAATGCGAAAATAGACGCGGAATCTCATGGAACCGGGGAGTATTTTTTACGTATTCCCTTGGATTTCCGGTATTCCGCGTCAAAAAATAGTTTCTACAATCAGGTTGTCGTTTACAAATACTCGTCAAAGTTTTCCAGGGCATCATTCAGGGTATCCCGGTCTTTAAAAACAAACTTATCCCGCCTTATGTCTTCCTGGACCGGAGCCGGCAGTGAATCCATACGGATTTCGGTCACTCTTTCCAACACTTCCTCCTGCTCTATCCCCCGGTAAATAGCGACCATACCCTGAAATTCCTTCAATCGGTATATATCTTTGTCCGCCGGGCAGAATTGGTTTATACGCTGGTGTATAATCAGGGTATTGCCCTGCCAGCTGATAGTGTAGCCCAGGTCGGAACTGTAGACTTTCCGGATTTGATGAATATTTTTTCCTTCCAGATCTTTAGCCTTATCAAAAGGTGAAACCACGGTATGCCCGCATTTTTCATATTCCCTTTCATAGATTATATCAGTCTGGGATCCGGCTACTTTCTCTTTATCACCTATTTCAATTACCGGTTTTTTATTGCTGCTTACATCGCTGAAAATGTCACTTAAGATAAAGCCGCTGACGGTTCCGGCCATAATGACAGCTACTGCCATCATGGTTAAAATCCTTTTGCTTTTCATTACTTTTCACCTCATTTATTATTCTTTCCAATAGATTCCTGCCCTATACAGGCTGGCGCTGATTGCAGGAGGTGTGGGTAATGAAAAATGGGATCACAAGCGACAAAGAGAGGGTTCTTATGTCGTCCTGTGACGACATAAGAACCCTCTCTTTGTCAGTCTTTTTGTCAGATCCAGCCTTATAGCTGATCCATAATCTCATCCGGTATGGATATGTTTGAATATACGTTTTGCACATCGTCGTGGTCTTCCAGCAAGTCGACCAGTTTTATTATTTTGGCGGCCGTATCCAGGTCGTTGACTTCCACACTGTTCTCAGGCAGCATTACAATATCGGCGTCTTCCAGCTTAATTCCCTGAGCTTCCAGCCCCTCTTTAACCTCCATGAAAGCTTCCGGAGAGGTTATAACTTCGAAGCTTTCCTCCTCTTCGCGCACATCATCGGCTCCCAAATCCAGTGCGGCCAGCATCAGTTCTTCTTCATCCAGGGACAGCTCTTCCCTGTTTATACTCATAAAGCCAGCCCTTTTAAACATCCAGGCCACACATCCGCTTTCACCCAGATTGCCATTGTTCTTGGAAAAAAGATGGCGTATTTCCGAAGCAGTGCGGTTACGGTTATCAGTAGCAATATCCAGCAATATAGCCACCCCTCCCGGGGCATAGCCTTCGTATAAGATTTCCTCTATGGCTTCACTTTCCATCTCGCCGGTACCTTTTTTAATCGCCCGGGCAATATTTTCGTTGGGCATGTTGATGGCTTTAGCTTTTTGAATAGCGAGCTTTAATTTGGAGTTTGCTTCCGGGTCGCCACCGCCGCCGGTTCTAACGGCTATGGTTATCTCCTTGGCTACTTTGGTAAATTCTTTTCCCCTTTTCTCGTCGGACCTTGCCTTTTTGTGCTTAATATTGGCCCACTTTGAGTGTCCTGACATGCATGTACCTCCTTAACTGATTACCAGATTCCCGGAATCATTCTCTTGCTCTGCTCCCTATAGACCTGGTACTCGCTTCCCAGGTGTTTGAGCAGGAATTCTTCCTCTACTTTAATACGATAAACTACTGCGGGCAAAACCGCAAACAGCATTATCAGGAGAGCTCCCCAGGAGCTGAAAATAAGGGAAATCGCCATAACATTTAGAATAGCGCTGAGATACATGGGATGCCTTATACTGCGGTAAATACCGGCGGTAATAAGAGTATGCTCCTGGTAGATCGCCACCCGGGGATTATAAAATGATCCCAGGGTAGTGATGGCGTGATAACGCAGAACCGAGTTCAATAAGAAAACAACAAACCCGGCAATTATAATACCCGGCTCCCAAGCATCCATGCGGCTGAAATGGTATTCCATAAAGTCCATCAAGGCATAAAGCAGAACCAGCAGTGACGAAAGCTGCAGATATACATAGGAACGCCGGTCTCCGTCTTCTGCCGCCAGGGTATCAGGGTCCTGATAAATCAGAGTTTCAATAACCGACCAGACCAGAAAAACAGCAAAAAAGGCCATAATCACTTTAAAATCAAAGCGGGGAAGGCTTTGCCAGGCCAGATAGCTTATATATATGAATACGGTAATGGATATTATCATGCGGATAATTACATTTCTTATTCTGGTATTCAAAACCGTTGTTCCTCCCTGAAGCGGTTATTTTAGCGCAATTCCCGGGGAATCAATGCTACCGGCGGCATCTGGCGTTTATGCCCACTGTTCTTGATGAGCTCTTCAATGCGGGCGATTATCTGCGGTTCACCTTTTTGATATTGGATATAATCGTCAAGCTCCCGGTAAGTTACGCCCATCTCCTCCTCATCCGTCTGACCTTCCCAAAGTCCTCCGGAAGGAGGTTTATTGATAATGAACGCCGGGATATCCAGGTAGCGGGCTAATTCTATAACCTCCCGTTTGACCAGGTCCCCCAGGATTTGAAGATCAACTCCGGTGTCGCCATATTTGGTGGAATAGCCCACTCTGATCTCACTTTGGTTGCTGGTGCCCAGGACTAAATAACCCCGGGCCTGAGCCGAATAATAAAGGGTCGTCATACGCAGGCGCGGTTTTAAATTGGAGCGCAGTAGCCGCCCTTTCCAGCCATCCAGTTTTAAAAATGATTCGAACTGGGTCACCAGAAGCTGGTAGGCATTGTCCAATTCCACCACCCGGTAAGGTATCCTGAACTTCTCCAATAATAGCTGGCTATGCACCAAGTCTTCAATACGGCTTCCACAGGGCAAGAGCAGAGCTATGCAGTTATCGGGGAAAGCTTTTTGGGCCAGGACTGCTGCTACCGCCGAGTCAACACCCCCACTGACACCCAGCACCACACCCGCAGCACCGGCTTCATGTACTTTTTCCCGCAACCAAGTGACCAGATGTTGAACCACAGCTTCACAGTTCATGGGTTACATTCCTCCCCTTAATCAAACATATTGTCAATCAATCTTTAATTCCACACCAGGGGAATAAATCCTGCCCCCATTCCCTGAATTTTTATGGAAATCGACCTATTTCTTCACTTATCTGCCATCAATCTCGGCAAGTTTTTCTCCTCTCCGGATAAAGGTCCCAACTCTATTGCGCCCCAGGCGGCCATCTTATCGTTCTTGACCGCCAGGATACCTGCTACCCCACTGATATTTTTCACGTAATCTATGGCCTTAAGCAAATCATTTTCATTTTGAACCCGATTGGCGGCGCCTGTTGCCACCGCATCGGCCAGGGCGGCGTCTCCGGCTTTTATCACCACCGCATCCGCCTGTCCGAAACTAAGACTGGGCCCTACCGTACCGGAAGAGGTGCAAATGCTTAAAGGGCCTTCTTGGGGATATATCTTCAGTCCTATTTTACAGCTGAATGGTGAAGGTCCGGCAAAGACCGCCACATTGCGGGGACGTAGAGTGTGCATATAGATATCTCCGCCATTTTCAATCACATATTCCCGACACCGGCTGCTTAATATTTCTCCCATAGCCTGGGCGAATGTTCCGGCAACTGCCGCCATCGGCCCCACTTCAGCCTTAAAAGCCGCCGCCGCCATTTTGCGGGCTGATTCCGGCGCCTCGGGAAGAAGCTTGATCGGTACCAGGGCGCTCAGGAATTCCGGCTGCAGCCGAATGTAATCTTCCAACTGCCTCCACAGGCGCAGCAATGCGTCTTGGCATAACAACAGAAGGCTATCGGAGTAACTTGCCTGGTCCACCCCGATAGCCAGATCACTTTGTTTGAATCGAATATTGAAATAATGCAGATCACCGGCCCGATGCAGGGAACGATAGGTACGGTCCACATATTCCTGCTCTCTATCCATAAGAACCCCTATACTGCTTCCCTGATTTCAAAATACAGCTTTATGGCCCGGGTGGGGCAGCAATCCAGGCACATGCCACAAATAACGCACTTGGAGTTATCAAATGATACCATCATGGTCTCCCGGTCCAGGTCCAAGGCCTTGGTGGGGCAAAAAGAGGGACAGGCGCCACACTGAATACAGATTTCCTCGCTCCAGATCACGGTTTCACTCAAAGGCTCCACCTTTATCCCCAGGCTTTTCAGGTACTCAATTCCGGCCTTGTATTTGTCCCGGCTACCTTCCAGCTCGACTACCAGATAGCCTTCCTTTTGGGGATTGATGTCAGCCTTTAATATATTTACGATCAGATCGTGGTTTTTAATCAGTTGATAGATGATGGGCTGCTCCGATTGCGCGGTGGAAAAATAACATACCACCCTGTTTTTCATACTTCTCCCTCCTGTTCCTATCATTTATTATTACCATTGGGGCTGCGCTCGGGAATGGACTTAAATTCAATATCAGCATCTGCCGAAGGCAGCGGGGCTACCGGTCTGCTCAATTCAAAGCTGCCGGTCTGAATCCATTTTTTCAGCATGCCCGCAATTTTACGCGCCCTGAAAATACTGGACTGGGGGGTAGTGATGACTCCCTTGCCATTGATGGTTATTTTCCCATTTTTAAGTTCTTTAAAACTGGCAAAACCCAGATCCATATCTTTGCCGTAAGGATATTGTTCGCTGTAATCCACTATCGGGCAATAGATATCTTCGTCTTTTACCGCGGCATAATACAGTATCTCTTCGTCCAGAATGGGAATGGGTATGCCGATACCTACCGCCATAGTAGCGCCATAGCCGATATAGCTCAAGCCTACCAGCCAATTGGGATCCATCTGCTTCAAATCGCCTATAACCGCCAGGGTACCGGCGCCGACTTTGGGAACACCGTTTTCTCCCCGCAAAACATTGGGATGATGCTGGGTGCCGTTCCAGGCCACATAACCTATGCCCCCGCCCAAAAATATTCGCGTTCCCACCCCTATAGTTCTGTAATAGGGATCATTGAGCAGCGGGCTCAGCTGCCCGGAGGTGGAATAGCTGGCATTGCCCAGCTGCGGTTTAAGGATACCCATATAAGTATATAGGGTGCGCTCGCTCAAGTTCACCGCGCAGCTGTAGTTCTGATAAGCATTGCGGGGGTTAAATAAAATAGCCTCATTAAGGTCTTCCAGCCTGATAATAGTATCTACTTTTTTATTGGGATAACAGTCGGTGCCGTAAGCAGTCGCCTCCAAACGAATATCCTTGCCGGCCAGCAGGTCGTGAATAACATGCCCTCCGCCATAGCTGAAACGACCAGGGTAAACCTTGTTTTCAGGGTCGTTTTCCGGCAACTGGGCGGCTCCCAGATAGGCATCGACCGCAGCAATCCCACTATAGGCTTCAACTCCGTTGAGCCATACCTTCTGCATCTTTATGCGCGGTTTGGAATGTCCGAAGTTCAGAAAAACTCCGGAAGAACACATCGGCCCAAAGGTGCCGGTGGTAACCACATCTATCTCCCGGGCGGCTTTTTCCATTCCTTCCTGGGCAACAATGTCAATGACTTCCTCAGCTGTTACTACAATCGCTTCGCCCCGTTTTATTTTCGCATTGATTTCTTCATAGGTCTTCTGGTATGCCATTTAATTCCCCTCCCTTAATTCAGTAGTTTCCGGGCTGCCAGCACGGCCGCCCGGGCATCTTCAGAATAGGCATCGGCACCTATGCTATCGGCATAGTCGGGGGTCAGCACCGCTCCCCCGACCATGATCTTGCAGTTCAGGTCCCGTGCCCGGGCCTGTTCAATCACCTTTTTCATAGCCGGCATGGTAGTGGTCATTAAGGCACTGAGCCCGATTATATCCGCCCCCTCCCTGGCGGCGGTATCAATAATAACTTCCGGCTTTACGTCCTTGCCCAGATCAATTACCCGGAATCCATAGTTCTCCAGCAAAACGCAGACGATATTTTTGCCGATGTCATGTATATCCCCTTCAACCGTAGCCATAATAATCGTACCCTGGCTTTGACCGGCCTGTTGACTCAATAGCGGTTTAACTATAGTGAAGGCTTTTTTCATGGTTTCCGCCGCCATCATCAATTGGGGTAAAAAGTACTGCTTGCGGTCATACCTCTCTCCCGCTTCTTCTATGCCGGGAATTAAGCCCTGATTAACAAGATCCAGCGGATTCAGGTGCTGTTCATTGAGAGCTTTATCCAACAGTTTGCCAATACCTTCCTGGTTTCCCTCCAGAACCGCCATTTTTAATTGTTCGTTAATTGATAAAACCTGGTCCTTTAAATCCGGAGTATTGTCTTCAGATTCATTGCCGGCTAAGACCGGAGCGGCCATCAAGTCGGGTATGTTGCAACGCTCACATATGCTGTGCCGGGGTTTGCCGCCGCCGCCCGCTCCTCCTTTACGGTCCTTATATTTATTGATAAAGGCGGAACAATTATTATCGCGGTTGAGCAGCACTCCTGCCGCCATCATGGTATCCTGCATCCTTTCCTCAAAGGGGTTGATAATGGGAAGGTCCAAACCAGCCAGCAGAGCCATAGCCAGATAAGTTGAATTCAGTATATCCCGGGCCGGCAGACCGTGGGAGACATTGCTCACCCCCAGCACCGTCCCTACTCCCAATTCCTCTTTAACCCGGCCCAGAGCAGTAATGGTTTCCATAACCTGCCCCTGCTCGGCGCTGGCGGTCTTAACCAAGCAGTCGATATATATGTCTTCTTCGCGCAGGCCATACTCTTTGGCCTTTTTACATATTTTACGGGCGATTTCCAGACGGCCCTCAGCCTGGTCGGGTATGCCCTTTTCATCCAGACATAGCCCCAGGACTGCCGCTCCGTATTTTTTGGCCAAAGGCAATATCTTATCCAGTTGGCGGTCTTCTCCGGTAGTCGAATTGATCAACGGCCGGCCCACGAAATTCTTCAGAGCTGCTTCCACTGCGGCCGCATCGGTGGAATCTATCGCTATGGGCACATCTACCGCGGCCTGAACCGAAGCGACCGCTTGCTTCATTGCCAGGGCCTCGTCAATTCCCGGTACCCCCATGTTGATATCCAGTACCGGCGCGCCCGCCGACACCTGTTGGCGAGCCTCATCGGCCACCAGGAGCATTTGTCCGGCTTTAATGTCGGCGGCCAGTTTTTTGCGCGCGGTGGGATTAATCCGTTCCCCGATATAAGCCAGCTCCTGTTCCTTTCCGATCATTACCTGGCGGCTGCGGGAGGTGAGCGCAAAAATTTTACGTTTTATGCGCTTTAAGGACGGCACTCCCCGCAGAACACCGGCTATAGCCTTGATATGAGCCGGGGTGGTTCCGCAGCAGCCTCCGATTATTCCGGCCCCGGCATCGCGCAAACGCAGGGCATATTCCGCCATTTCCTCCGGACTGTCGGGGAAGACCGTTTCGCCGTCAATCAATAAAGGCAAACCGGCATTGGGCTCCACTGACAGATATACACTGGCATAATGCCCCATATTCTCAATTACCGGCAATAGTTCCCGGGCCCCTCCGGAACAATTAGCGCCTATAGCCAGGGGCTGCAAAGCCTCCAGGGTCAATAAGGCCGTCACCGGATCAGTTCCCATCATGGTCCGGCCGTTGCTTTCGAAACTGAGATGAGCTATAACCGGCAAACGGGTATTCTGGCGGGCAGCTATCAAAGCGATCCTGGCCTCGCCAATATCAGTCATGGTTTCAATGGAGATAAGATCCGCGCCCGCTTTTTCACAGGCTTTCACCTGTTCAGCAAACGCGTCGTACAATTGATCAAAATCCATATCGCCCATAGGCGACAATAATTTGCCGCTGGGTCCTATAGAGGCGGCCACCAGGGCTTGGCCGCCGGCGCTCCGGCGGGCTATGCCCACCGCTTCGCCGTTGATCTCCTCCACCCGGTCCTGCAGGCCATACTCGGCCAGTTTAAAGCGATTCCCACCAAAGGTGTTGGTCTCTATTATATCTGAACCAGCCTCAACATATTGCCGGTGTATATGGCTTAACATTCGAGGATTTTCAATGCCGAACAATTCCGGGCACTGACCGGGCGTCATGCCCTGTTCCTGAAGCATGGTGCCCATGGCTCCATCCAGTATCAAAACCCTTTCTTTCAATAAATCCAATAAATCAGGCTTCATTCTAAACTCTCCCCCTTTAAAAAGGTTATAATAAAAGCCCCTCTAAAACGAGGGGCTCAAATTATCTTCGCCTCTCATCTGCCAGGATATTCCTGCAGGAATTGGCACCATACCTTAACAGGCGGTTGCCGGGTTTCATCGGGCCAGTCCCTCCACCTCTCTGGATAAGAGTATATTAAATCGGCATTTTTTTAATTATTGCTGGTTTCCGTTTTATCCTCCGGTTCCGCATTTTCCGTCTTAAATTCCTGGGCCTGGGTTATAGGCTGAGCAGGCTTATCAACCGAAGATTGGTCAATTTTTATTGCATCCTGGAACTCTTTTTGGACTCCACTGGTAGTTTTTTTGAACTCATTTAATGCTTTGCCCATTGATTTGGCAACTTCGGGAAGCTTTCCCGGGCCGACAACAATCAGAGCTATAACCAGTATAAATATAAGTTCCCAGGGTCCGATATTACCGATGAAGCCATACATATTCCTTCCCCCTATTAATCCTCCAAGTCGAAACCGGTTACTTTTTACATTGTACTTTGCTTTAATCATAAGTTCAATGCTTTTCCATCCCGGCCGGGGAAACTTACCTGACTGACAATAAAAATTTATAGACCAGCATGGAAACTGGTCTATAAATCAAAATATTTCTTCTCTCTTAGCGAAGCTCAGTTGGAATAAAGGCATCCACCAGCCCGATTACGAAAGCTGCCAGGAGACTGCCCAGTAATGATACCGACAGGTAATTAGGGACGATAAACTGGGCTACATAGATAACCACGGCGGCGGTAATAAAGCCTACTATTCCACGGGAGCGGGGAGAAACTCTATCCCCCAGGATACTTTCCACAATGTATCCCAGAATTGCGATAACTACGGCGGCAATCAACGCTCCGACAAAGCCGGATACGGTAATCCCGGGAAGCAGGTAACCTATTAACAGTAAAACCAGGGAGGATACTATAAAACGTACAATCGTACCTAGCACCAAAAAAACTCCTTTCCAAGAAAAATATTTTTCATCTTTATGATTCCTTCTAACTCCAATAACTATTCAATATCATTTAAATAATGAAAAAATAACCACAAATGAGACCCCCGGCGGGGACAATTGCCGCTCACATGGTTAGTAATTAATGACGCTGATTAACACTGATTGGGGGGGAAGTAAAAAACGCAGTTCAGATGCATAAATAGGCAGGAGCGGTTAAGCGGAGCATGGCCGCACCCTACGGGCGCCACTGATGCTCCCTGCGGTCGCTTTTAAAGTCGCACGCCTGAATTCATGGCCAAAAAGAGGGCAGGCTCCTCAGCCTGCCAGAGATTCATGCCACAATTATTCCTTTTTTGGAAGTTCAGGTTGATACCACATGAAAGGGCAACAGATTTCAAAATTGCTTGCTGCGATGAAGGCAAAAAACACCGCGAGTGAAGTGGACATGAAAATCTTAAGCCGATGGAGCATCATGCTTCCTCCTCTCCAATAATATTTCGATTTCCAGCAGGAATCTATCCCAGGCGGCAATAAATTGACCGCCTCCGGACGTTAAAATAAACGACTGCCACAGCAAGCCCAGCAGAAGGGCAAGAGCCATTACGGGATAGTCCTGGTGCCGGAATATGACCGACAGCAGCAGCAGGACGGTTACGACTGCATAGCTCTTGTTCCTCAGACGGCGGCGCTGCATGGGATCAGCTATTCTCTTGGCCGGGTTGTCTACCGGAGCCAGCCGGTAAATAAGCCCGTAACAGACTAATGCCGCGGCAATCAGGTAAAAACTATAGTATTCCGGGCTTATGTAGCGCAGGAGATACGCCAGGAAGAGATAGGTAAATAAACCCGCCAGGGTACAGCGATAGTATTTGCTGCAGTGAGCTCCGCCGGAATAACGTCTCAGCAGGGCGGAAGCCGCCAGTATCCCGGCCATTTCATAAAAAAGGCCGCATAGGTAAGCTGCCGCCATAAAAATGCTGAGCTGGAACAATGCCCCTAATGCTACCTCAGCTCCATATCGAATCACATCCTCATCAGCCGTCTGTTCTGAGTGCGCCTTTAAATTCCGGGCCAGTTTTTGCGCCAGGTAATGCATTTATTTCCCACCCTTCTTTAGATTTCGGTAAAACCACGGTAAATTCCACTACCTCTGGAGTCGTCTCCAGCATTATCTTACCCTGGTATTTTTCTACCAGCAGCTTTATTATATAAAGTCCCATTCCGCTGTGACTGCCCTGTTTGGTCGTATAGCCGCGGGAAAAGATGTTTTTCGCCGTCTGCGGGTCGATATAGCCGCGGTTAGCCACCCTGAATAAGTAGTCGCCGTCCTGTTCATAGACCCCGACATTGACCCAGCGATCCTCTTTTTCCAAAGCAGTCACCGCGTCGAAAGCGTTATTGATCAGGTTGCCCAAAATCCGGGTCAGCTCATATGCAGGGACCGCGCTCTGGGCGACATCGCTTTGGATCTCCAGATTAAACTGAATTCCCTGGCTGGTGGCGATTCCGGATTTGATGTAGAATAAGGCGGACAATCCCGGATTGCCTGATACCGCGTGTTTTTGCGATATAATGGTGTCCCCCATTAATTCCTCCAGGTATTTCCTGGTCTCGTCCATGTTCTCCAGCTGTACGAAGCCGTACAAGGTCTGGAGATGGTTGATACGGTCGTGCCCCTCGGCCCTTACGGCCGTATACAGCTCGTCCAGGGTGCTCAGATATGACAGCTGCAGCAGGTATTCGTTTTCTTTACGGGATAGAGTTAATAACTTATTGATTATTAATACCATTATCACAAATACGGCTATCATCAAAATACTGCTTAACACTCCGGCAGTTTCCAAAGATATGCCTTTGAAAAATTTATATGGGGATACATATATTAAGCTCATGTTCAGCATAAATTGAAATATCAACAGCAGGAGCATAATGCTTATCAACACTGTTACCAAATCAGACCGGGTCTTATCAAAATTATCAAAATTATAAGGACTAATATCAGTAAAGTCGAAGATATGCAAGTTAAACCTGTTTATAACCCCAATAACTATTAATACCAAAACTAACTGAGGAAGAAATGACCAAAGGAATAACCATCCCTGTAATAGATCGGGTAAGCTGAGTTCTAGTACTTTGATCACAATAGAAAGACATAGCGATTCACTGAGCATTAAAACCAGAATACCGACAATCGTAGGAATAGATGCCTTAAGCAGGCTTAATCGCCAGTTAATCATAATCAGGATATATAAAAAAATTGTCATAATAACTAAGTGACTACTGCCATAAGGAATTGAGAAACTCCGTATTATAAGATTCAGCACACTATAAAACGAGGCAATCACCAGTAACCTGGATGCGTTAGGTTTGATATTGACCAGCAATAAGCCAATCCAGGGGCTCAGAAAACCGGTTACAAATCCGGTAATGATTAAAATCAGGGGCGATTGGTGCAATTTCCTCCCTCCCCGACTCTAGTTTTTAATAGTATTTCTGATAAATCTCACCATATCCTCTTTTTTACATTCAATAAATTCTTCCCTATATCCTGTTTTTGTGAAAAATCTTTCATACTTATTCATTTGACAAACGCCAATATAGCTTGTCTTCATCATCCAGTCGTAAAATATAAAAATAAAATATACGCCTGCTCTTATTGAAGGCCCAGGGCTTAAAAGTGGACGCTTCCGCATGATTCGGCGTTTTGGGGGCGCTCAGTTTCTCCAGTACTTTCTATCCAGGCTTCTATATTGCAGGGCTTCCCCCAAGTGCTGCAATTGAATATTATCGGCAGCCTCCATATCCGCAACAGTACGGGCTACCTTAAGAATCCGGTCGTAAGCCCGGGCACTCATCTTCAGCTTGTCGAAGGCATTCTTTAAAAGCATTTCCGACTCGTCGTCCAGACGGCAGTATCTTTTTACCTCAGCCGGGCGCATCTGGGAATTGAGTTTTATCTTATGGCGGGCAAAACGTTTTTTCTGCATCTCCCGGGCCCTGATTACTTTTTCCCGCATGGCCGCCGAACTCTCCCCCTGCCCCCGCTCCCGCAGCTGTTCATAATTTACCCGGGGAACTTCGATATGCAGGTCCATCCGATCCAGGAGCGGTCCGCTGATACGGCCCAGGTATCTTTGAATCTGCAGCGGCGTGCAGGTGCATTCCAGCTCCGAGCCCCAAAAACCACAGTTGCACGGATTCATGGCGGCGACCAGTAAAAAGTCGGCGGGATAGGTGTGGGTGGCCTGCGCCCGGGCTACGGTCACCACTTTATCTTCCAGAGGCTGACGCAGAGCTTCCAGCACATCGCGGCTGAACTCGGGAAATTCATCCAGAAACAGGACTCCGTTCTGGGCCAGGGAAATTTCCCCGGGCCGGGGGATGCGGCCTCCACCGATTATGCTGGCGGAAGAGGCATTTTTATGCGGAGCCCGGAAGGGATGGGTATCAATCAGCGGATGATCGGGGTTCAGCAGACCGGCTACGGAATAGATGCGGGTCGTTTCCAATACTTCAGCACGGGTCATTTCCGGCATGATCCCCGGCATACGCCGGGCCAGCATGGTCTTGCCCCCTCCCGGGGGGCCGATCAGCAGGATATTATGGGAACCGGCCGCAGCCACCTGAATGCCCCGTTTAGCAGTTTCCTGGCCTTTTACCTCGGCAAAATCAGGTATACTGCCGCCTGGCGGTACCGTTTCATCACTGCTGGCGGGATCAAGTTCGGCACTTTTATCCAGATAAGCGCAGACTTCCCGTAAATTACCGGCAGTCAATGAACGGACTTCGCTCACCAGAGAAGCTTCCTGACTATTACCCGGGGGGATGATAAAGGCACAGTCCGCAAGGGACTTAAGCAATTCCAGACACATGGCCAGAACTCCGGGTACGGGGCGCAAGCTGCCGTCTAAGGACAATTCGCCGGCGAAGTACAGTCCCGGATCAAGGGGTTGTAATAATTGCTCAGATGCCAGCAGGATGCCCAGTGCAATGGCCAGATCAAAATGGCTGCCTTCTTTCTTGAGATCGGCCGGAGCTAAGTTAACGATAATTTTACGGTTGGGAAATTCATAACCCGAGTTTTTGATCGCCGATTTGACTCTTTCCCGGGCTTCCTTCAAAGCGGCCTGGGCTAATCCTACCAGTATAAAATCAGGCAGCCCGGTCATGAGATCGACTTCCACCTTTACCGCCTGGGCCTCTATCCCGGTTATTACTAACGTGTTCACCGTAGCCAGCATAGCGCTTCCACTCCACCATCAATACTGCTATGGATTTCGCCAGATCATGTCCCATATCCTCCTTTTAAGGCCATATCAGAAAAATAATGGAGAAAATGTAGCCTGATGAGTTGGAGGCAAGAATCAGCTCCGAGGCCAGTTTTCTGCATAAAAGAGAGGGGGATGCAGATACTTAAGTAAACCGGAACTGGAGGTAAAGATTGTTTTTTACAAGAATGGATCACCATTATCACTATTTACCGGGCCGGATCAGGATCTTTGTGCCTGAGCTTTACCGCAACCCTGCGCTATGCAAATCTCTGGAGCAAGACCTGGCCGCCAGGCCCGCCTTGCGAGCGGCGCGCTGCAACCCTTTTACCGGCAGGGCCTTAATTATTTATGATGATAAAGGAGCGGCCCTGGAACAGATACTTGAAGCTATTCATGATTTTCAAAAAGAACAAAATGAAAAGCGCCGTCCCTTACGCCGGGCCGAAACCAATGAGCCGGAAGATTTGCCTCTTGCCTGGCAAGGTTATCGGCTGATCGGGCTGTCCCTGGTGCTTGCGTACATCCTGCTGCGTCGGCTGCTGAAAAGAGGCTCTCCTCCGGCTCCGGCCTGGCTGTTTAATCTCAGCGCAGCAACTATTATTGCAGGTTCATATCCCTTCTTCCGCAGCGGTTGGCAGAAGATGTCTTTCTTAAAGCATCCCGGCCATGATTTCTGGCTGGGCCTGGCCGGTTGTTCCTTATTGATCCTGCGCCGGGATTTATTAGGCTTTTTAACCCTTTATTGCGGTTATTTAAATGCTTATATCCAGGCCCGCGCCTTGAACCGGTCCGAACTGGAGCTGAAAAGAATTTTAGATCAGACTCTAACCCCGCAAAAATTACGCTTAGGAAATGAATCCCGGGGCTGTTTCCAAAAAGGACAGCAGCTGCCGCCTATCGTTTCGGTTTGGCCCGGCTTTCCCAAGCCGGCGTTTTGATCAAAGATTTGCGCAGCCTGCAGATTTTGAAGGACAGTGATACCATACTCTTCGATAAAACCGGTACCCTCACCGGGAACCGCTCCCTGGTAAGCGACGTTTTGCCGGTCCAGCCGGAATACTCGGCGGAGGAAATTATTCGCCTCTCGGCCGCCTGTGAAGGCCAGATCGAACACCCGGCAGGCCGCTCGCTTCTGGAACATGCCCAGGCCCAAGATATTCCCCTTCCCGATTCGCAATGGCAGCAGATTTTTGTCGGCCAGGGAGTCAGAGGTGAAGTGGAAGGCCGGCAAATCCGGGTGGGTAATCGACGTTTCATGAAGCTGGAAGGCATATCGCTGAAGCAAGCAGCCTATAAAAGCAGGCGCTTAAAACACCTGGGGCATATTAAGCCCATGATCGGTAATAGCGACTGTTTTTAATCCTTTTTCGGCGGCTGCGGTCATGATTTCTTTAATAGTGCTGTAGCCATGGCCGCTGGCTATAGTGTGCACATGTAAATCAGCTTCGAGTTTCATTTCTTTTTCACCTCCTTTGCACTTTATTTTAAACCCTCAGTTTTAAATTAATTCAGTCTTCAGGTTAAATTTAGGTAAAAAATAATGCCGCCGGCTGTGAAGCTGAAAATAATTGTCCCAAGCCTGTACCCCTGCCCCCAGGGTACGAAATTTTTACCGGGAGGAAAGCTTTTCTTTAAAAAAATTTAATACTTCCCTGCTATCATAACTATAATACAAAGCATTAATCTCATTTTCCCGGCAGGAGAAAGGCCAGAATATGAGGAGTTTTTGATTATGAATTCTTTCTCCCTCCATAGATATAAAAACAAGGCCGGCGCAGAGGGCAATAAGTCATCATACCAGATCGGCCGGTCGGATTTTATAGACCGGACCCGGCCTGATCTTCCCACCGTGCTCATATTGAGCGCCGGCTTCGGCAATGGTCATTCTTCGGCTGCCCGGGCCTTGCGGGAGTCGCTTCTTTCCCTGGACCCCGGCTTGCATGTGGTGATCCTGGATTTGCTGAATATACTCAGCCCGGCAATCAGCCCCGGTCTGTACGCCACCTACCAACTGATGGTCAATAAAGCCGGGGGCGTCTATAATTATTTCTACAATCGCAAGCAGCGGGGCCGTGACATATTGACCAGCCGGCCCTTCCGCCACCTGTTCCTGCCCCGGCTTTTGGATCTAACCGAGAAGCTGAACCCCGGGATCATAATATCCACTTTTCCCCTGTGCGCCTGTTACGCTTCCTATCTGAAGACTTTTTTCCTGCCCCACTTGCGTCTGGTTACCTGTATTACCGACGTGGTTCACCAGAGGGAGTGGATTCATCCGGGAGTTGACCTCTATCTGGTGGCCAACCCGGAAATAAAGGAACAATTGATCAGACTGGGGGTGCGGCCTAGCCGGGTGTGTGCCACCGGAATCCCGGTTGGCCGCGAATTTCTGCAATCATCGTCCCCGGTTGCCGATTTACGGCCTTACCGGCTGCACCCGGACCATCGTTTCCTTCTTATTATGGGCGGAGGCGGCGGCAACCTGCCCGAGGACCTGGAATTCTATCACTGGCTGAATGAATTGCCCGGCGTAACCAGTCTGGCTCTTTGCGGGGCCAATACCCGATTGCTGAAAAAATTAAAAAAAATCGAAAATGCAGCAGGGCTGCGCTGCTGCGGATTCAGTCATGACGTGCCTGCCCTGATGAAAAAAGCGGATCTGCTGGTCACCCGGGCGGGAGGAATAACTGTTTTCGAAGCTATTGCTTCGACTCTGCCCCTGATAATCTACAACCCGCAGATGGGCCAGGAACTGCAAAACAGCAGTTATGTAGTAAAACGGGGATTGGGGAAAGCGGCCTTTACCCTTGAAGATCTGCGCCACTGGATATCCTATTGCCTTTCCGATCCCACCGCGCTGAACCAATTTATAAGCAATCTGCAACGGGAGCGGGAAAGAATGCAATGGGAACAAATACCTTTGCATCTGCTGTCCTTGCTTCATCAAAACGGTGACAATCACAGACAAAACAGGAGGTCGGGATGATGCTTATTATGATGTTTATTCTGGGATCCGTAGTACTGCTTTATTTTCTGCTTCCCAATCTGTATGCCCGGCATTGCTCTCCCCGGGTGATAAGGAAATTGCCGGATTCGCCCACCCAAATAGCCTTGACCTTTGACGACGGTCCGGACCCGCTTTATACCCCCCGGCTGCTGGATCTCCTGCGAGCAATGGAAGTAAAGGCCAGTTTTTTTCTGGTAGCCGAGAGAGCCTGGCACAATCCTGACCTGGTCCGGCGCATTGTTTATGACGGGCATGACGTCGGCCTGCATTCCTTAAGTCACCGCCCCGCCTGGCTGTTCTCCCCACGGCAAACCTGGCTGGATCTTGCCCGTTCAGTCATGATTTTCAAAGAACTGGACCTGCCGGTTGTTTTTTATCGTCCTCCCTGGGGCCTCTTTAATCTTTGCACCCAGTTGTTCAGTTCCAGGCAAGGCTTAAAGACAATATTGTGGAACGTGGAGGCCCACGATTGGAGCCGGCAGGCTTCGGTGGAAAGCATCAGCGCTGCGCTGGCAGGCAAGGTTAAAGCCGCCGCTGTTATCTTACTGCACGACAGCGGCGGCGCGCCGGAAGCTCCGGGCAGGACCTTGCAGGCATTGCAGGAAATTATTCCCCAATTCAAGCAGAAAGGCCTAGAGTTCGTTACCCTGAGCCAGGGATTGGGCCTGGAAAAAACACCGTCCGGCGGGAAAATGCTTATCGGAAAGTTGATAAAAAGTATGGACCGCCGGCTGGTAAATCATACTGAATGGAAGGTACTCAACTCTTCCCCCGACCGGTTGCTGCGGGTAGACGTATATCCCTATCGGGGAACCTCGCTGGCAATATCCCCTCAGGTGAGCCTTAAGCGCGGAGACATGATGGCGGAACTGCACATCAATAACCAGGTTGTGCCGGCTCATCTTCCGCCCCGCAAGATTCTGGTTTTATTGCGCCGGGAACTCGACGCTCTGGCCGCGTCTGTACAAACGGAAGAATCTTTACGCCAGGTAAAAGTGGTTTACGCCCTAACCCTTTTTCATCCCTGGCTGCTCCGGGAAGGTTTTACGGTTCGGCCCATAGAAGGCAGGATCAGACGTTGGGCCTTGTCGAGGTGGGAGAATCTTTTAAGACAAAGCTATACCGGCAAGGATACGGCCGGATGGAGAGAAGCGCAGGAATGCTGGATCAGCCGGGAAAAGCTGATGCAGAGAACCGCCGGTTAAAACTATGCCCCAAAAAGTCTGGACTTATTTATGGTTAACAGTAACACTCGCTCTGACCCTGGTCATTATGCTTAAAGTTCAGGATGAAGCTGTTCTTTGGACGATAGTGGGAAGAGCCAGCCGGGGTTTCTTGCTGGGAGGCGCCCTCTGCATGGTTATCTTCTGGCTTCTGGACGCCTTGATTATTTGCTTGATATCATGGCGCTGGAATATCCGCGTATCTTTGGCCCAGGCTTTACGCTTCTCCCTGGTGGGCCAATATTACAGCCTGATCACCCCCATGGCCAGCGGCGCTCAGCCGGCCCAGATCTATTCCATGGTGGTCAAAGGTCCCTTTACCGTGGTTCAGGCCAGTTCCCTGCTGGCGGGCAAATTTGTCATCTACCAGGCCAGTGTGGGTCTTTACTCGCTTATCGTTATGCTCGCGGGGATCCTCTACTGGAAGCAATCCCTGGGCGTAAACGCAGTCTGGGTAGCCCTGGGCCTGGGATTGAATCTTGCGGTTTTGAGCCTTATTTTTCTCCTGGCCTATAACCGTTTTATCTTTGAACGGGTTTTAACCGGAAGCGTGATATTAATAAACAAGCTGGGGCTGGGGCAAAAGCTGCAAAAAGAAAGCCTTATTCAAGGAGCGGAAGCCTTCTTGGCTTATGTACGGAGGATAAAAGAAGACGGTCGCCTGCTGCTTCAGATTGTTCCGGCCACTGTCCTGCAGTTAAGCGTCTATTTCAGTGTCGCCTATTTCGCCTGCCGGGCTTTGGGGGTACACTCCATCCACTACGGACAGATCGTAGCCCTGCAGTCGCTTCTTTACATGGCCTATCATTTCATTCCTACTCCGGGAAATGCCGGAGTGGCCGAAGGGGGATTTTTTATTTTCTTCAAGCTGGTTCTGCCCCCCCGACCGCATCCTGCCGGTTCTTTTATTGTGGCGTTTCCTGATCTATTATGTCAACTTACTGGTCGGCGGATTGGTTACCCTCTACGAATATCTGGCGGTTAAAAGATCTCATAAAGCTAAAATGATCACCCGCAGCTAAACAAAATTCGTCATTCCGGTCAGTTCAGGGGCGACACGCCCGTCAAAAAACCGGCAAGCCCGGTAATATTTAAGATCGGACCACCATAAGCGGGCATAGGTTTTATCCTGCCTGAACCTATCCCAAAGTTTACCGGGTTGATGCCAAGCCATCATCAAAGGGCCGGTCAGTTCCGAAGGATCACGAAAGCACTCCCACTCACAGAGACGGCAGGGGGATGACCGGGCGGTATTCGGAAGCTCGGGGCAGCATCCCATATTCTCCTCTCCCCGATAGCCGCAGGGATACAACATGGCATCCCGGGCACTGACGAAGAAATAATCAATCCCTCCCCGGCAGGGAAAGCTGAAGTCCTCTTCCTGTTCCAGCTGTTTTTCCAAGGCATAAAGCGAACTCAGGGGAGTAAAGATTCTGATGCGGCTGCGGTAACGGGGAATGACCGCCTGGAGAACCCGGAAAATCAAAATTTTTTCCTCCCGGCTGAACTGCACCATGGAATGAGGAGAATGGGCGCCGTAAATCGGCTTCAATAAATCACCCTGATCGACATCGGCTCCCATCGGGTAACACAGATTGGACATGGTGAATCCCAGCTTGATCACCGACTCGAAGAAACGTTCCAGGGCTGCGGTCATACGCCCGTAAAAGACCTCCGGGGTGGTGAGATGGAGCGTTTTTTTCATAGGTCCGCCCAGCAGGCGGTTGATGCCCAAGTTGGCGGCGGGATAAATCCCGCCGGCATGGAAAATCGGCAGGGACCTCTGAATAGCATTTATCACTTCCGGAAGTCCCCGAATCTGCTCGTGAACCGTGGCATCAGCGGAATCGACGCTTATCCACAGATTGCGCAAACCGCTGGCGGCCAATTCCCGGGCCATGGTTTCAAGCTTGGAATTAAAACCGGCTTTATCCCAGCCCTGGCAAAGGAAAAAACCGTTGGTGCCGGTGCGTATATAGGGAATATGGCGCCGGCAAGCGTAATTGATGAGATGACGCAGGTCTTTATAATGCAGAAACGGCTCGCCGCCGGTAAAGGACAGAGCACGAAAGCCGCGGGATGCAGCCCAGGAGATTATTTTTTCCGTTTCCTCACGGCTGAGCCGCCGGCGCGGGTAAGTGTGGTTAACGTTCATGGCGCACTGGGGACAAGCGCCATTGCAGTAGTCGGTAAACTGAATTACCAACTGGCCCGGACACCTTCCCGAACAAAGGCGTGAAAAATCAACCATTCCCTGGAGTATGGAATATGCGGATGGCAATTAATTTCCCTCCTAAAAACTTCAGTGTTCTACATTATATCTTCTCTATATTTCGTAGAACTCCACCCTATATAAAAATTATTCCCCAGTATTGTTCCAATTTGGTTAAATCAGAATTTTACTTATTTTTTGCAAAAAATGCGCTGGTTTTAACCCAGGATTAAAACTGGCTTAGGAAAGACATTATAAAATGTAGGCATAGATAAATTATAAGGAGTATAGGCGTATGTTTATTCAGACCCACTGGTTAATCGGAAAAGTCGTGGTTCAACTCGTAGCCCGGGAAATGCCGGATCGGCTTGATCCTCTGGGATTTTGCTGGGGCAGGTTAATGAACCGATGCTGAGAAGACTGGCTTTGACCCTGCCAAAAAATGAAACCGGGATATCTGATTGGTATCCATATCTGCAGGGTAAGCACCAGGACTACCGGCAGGCTCCCTTCGGACCGGAGACCGATTTCAGTTTTGTCATGCAGGTGGTTCCCACTGTGGTCCTGAGCCTTTTAAGCCGGCGTACTACCCGTGAAATGTTGCAGGTGGCATGATCCGACTGACAAGGGTCGGTTTTTTTAACCGAATTCCGGTGAAAGGATAAAATCAATGCGCATCGCAGTATTTACCGATACTTATCTCCCCCAAGTCAACGGGGTGACCAAAACCCTGAGCCGTATGAAAGAGTACATGCGGCGGGCGGACATCGAAAGTATTTTTATCACTCCGGCCTCACCGGTGGGAGACCCTGACATTCTGGCCCTGCCCGGTTTAAAGTTTTTCCTTTATCCCGAACTTTCCATGGCCTTGCCCCGTTATTTTTATATCCGTCAGGTTATGGACGATTTCCGGCCCCAGGTGATCCACCTGGCCACCGAGCTACCGGTGGGGCTGATGGGCTTGAAGTACGCCCTGAGCCGGGGCTGTCCTTTGACCGCTTCCTACCATACCAATTTTCCGGAGTATCTGGACTACTATAACCTTTCGGTGCTGGAGGGTTTGGCCTGGAAATACCTCAGCTGGTTTCATTCCCATATGCGAATAAATTTCTGTCCTTCCCAGGCCACGGCCCGGCTTCTGAGCCGGCAGGGCTTTCCTAATCTGAGCATTATGGGACGGGGTATTGATGATGAAGGATTTTCTCCGGGGCTGCGCAGTCCGGAGTGGAGAAAGTCCTGGAATATTCCGGAGGACTGCATGCTGTTGCTCTATGTGGGACGCTTGGCGGTGGAGAAGGAGCTGGAAGTGCTGGTTAAAGCCTGCCGTTATCTGGCCGGAGGGCCCTGGCGCTTGATGATGGTAGGAGACGGACCTTTGCGTCAGGAATTGGAACAATACCGGGATGAACGCATAATTTTCGCCGGTTACCGGAGCGGCGAAGAACTGCGGCGCATCTACGCCTCGGCGGACATCTTCGTTTTTCCTTCCAGCACCGAGACCTACGGTAATGTGATCCTGGAAGCCATGGCTTCGGGAGTGCCGGTAGTGGCTCCCCGAGCGGGCGGAGTGCAGGAAAACCTGATTGAAGGCTATAACGGCTTTTATTTTGACCCTCATGACGCCCAGGGTATGGCAGCAGCCATCAAAAAGCTGATGGATGATCCGTCCTTGCGCCGGGAGCTGGGTCACAATGCTTGCCGGCACGGACAGTCGCGCACCTGGAAGGAGGTATTCGGCCAGGTTTTTGATTCCTACCGGCAGTTGATTGAAGAGTCGTCATCGGCCCATAAAAACGAGGCTTCGGCCTAAAATGGATTGCCGGTGCCAGCTAATAAGTTGTTTCTGAAAAATCACTTTTAAAAAGAAAGGATGACAGTTTATGCGTATAGCAGTTATCGGAGCAGGCTATGTAGGCCTGAACACTGCCGCCACCCTGGCCTATCTGGGACATCAGGTGAGTTGTGTGGACACCGATTCGCACAAGATCAAGATGCTGCATGGCGGCAAAGCTCCTTTCTACGAACCGGGCCTGGACCAATTGCTGGTTATGACGGCTGAGAACCTGGACTTTACTACCAGCTATCCCCAAGCCTTACAGGATGCCCGGGCGGTTTTTCTGGCGGTGGGCACCCCGCCTCTGGCCAGCGGTGCGCCTGATTTGAGCCAGTACTGGGAAGCTGTGGACCTGGTGGTGGAATATGCCAGAAACAGCTCCGCTTCAGTGCTTTTGGTTACTAAAAGCACCGTTCCGGTAGGAACCGGCAGCAAGCTATACAAGCGTCTGGTTTTACAGGGACTCAATTTCCGTATAATCGTGGGCAGTAATCCCGAATTCCTGCGCCAGGGCTCGGCCCTTTCCGACAGTTTCTTTCCCGACCGATTGGTTTTGGGAGGCAATGATGAAGCCCAGGAGATATTTAGACAAATCTACGCTCCCATGTTGGCCGAACCCGGCTTGGCCGCGCCGGATTTTTTGACTCCTCCCTGGTATCACGGCATCCCGCCGGTCTATAGAGTTGATCTGCGCACGGCTGAACTTTCCAAATATGCCGCCAATGCTTTCCTGGCCATGAAGATCAGCTTTATCAACGAAATGGCCAACATGGCAGAGCTGGTGGAGGCAGATGTTCGCCAAATTGCGGATATAATCGGGGCTGATCCCCGTATCGGTCGCTTGTTTCTGAATGCCGGGATCGGCTATGGAGGTTCGTGTTTTCCCAAGGATACCCGGGCTTTGAAATACATGGCCGATGTCCGCGGTTATGACGTCACTCTTTTATCGGCGGTGATCAATGTCAACAACCAGCAGCCCTACCGGCTGGTATCCAAACTAAACCAGGCTCTGGGGGGATTGGAGGAAAAGGTGGTCTGCATCCTGGGTCTGACTTTTAAACCGGGAACTGATGATCTGCGGGAAGCTCCCAGTATCCCCATCATTCATACCCTGGTGGACGCCGGAGCCTGTGTCCGGGTTCACGACCCGGTAGCTCCGGCCTCGGCCCAATCCCTGCTTCCTCCGCAAGTTATATATTGCTCCGATGTGGAAGCGGCTTTAAGCGGGTCCGATGCCCTTGCCATCCTCACCGAATGGTCTCTTTATCAGGCGCTTGATCCCTTGCGGGTCAAGGAGCTCATGCGCGGGGACGTGGTAATCGACGGCAGGAATTGTTTGGACCCTCAGCTTTTTTCCCGCCACTTGCGCTATTGGGGAATGGGACAGGGAGCAGACAGTCCGGCGGAACTTAAAAGCTCCGTAATTGCCAATCGCTTTGCGACTGCTGGCCAGGAAATCCGGTAAAGCCAAGGTATTATAAGTAATTTATCCAGAGGATAGATCTTAAACTATCCTCTTTTTCTTTCTCCCTCCTCCGAATATTTAACAAAACTTTATATCTATTTTTACCCTGGGTCAATAAACTCTCAACGTTTATAACGGACAATATATATAAATTCAATTAAGCGGGAGGAAAGCAGATGAAGTATTTTAAATTTTTGGGCTATCTTATCCTCCATAAATGGTTTGTATTCCTGGAATGCTGCCGTTTGGGGGTACCGTGGCGCGGCCTTACTCACGACCTGAGCAAATTCCTGCCCGGTGAATTCATAGCCTATGCCGGTTGTTTCTATGAAACTCATCATGGGAACGAAGAAATAAAAACCCCCGCCTCGGAAGAGTCGTCTTACGCGCTGGCCTGGCTGGTTCATCAAAAGCGCAATCGCCACCATTGGCAGTGGTGGGTTTTATACGGGGAAGAAAACGGCCCTGCCGCCGTCCCTATGAAGGATCAATATATTAAAGAAATGGTGGCCGATTGGTGGGGGGCAGGCCGGGCCCAGGGACAGCCGGATATCATAGCCTGGTACCGGGCTAACCGGGAAAAAATGCTGCTGCATCCCTCAACCCGGAGAAAAGTGGAACATTTATTATTATATTACCGGACCGCTCCCGCCGGGAACAAACAGGTAAATGGAACGCTGGCCGACGGACTGCTTATCAACGCTATGGAAAATCAGCCTTGAACCGCAGCAGGTGAAAGAACTTTCCCCTTCCCCGCCTCATTTTATTCAGCCAAGCGGCTTTGGGTAAAAGCCGCCCTAAATACGGCCTCCGCTTTTGGCGGCGGCCGTCGCATCTCTCCCGGTTAGGGAGTGATGCGTCCCTTCACCCCCTAGTATAAAACCGGATTGTTAATAATGGTCAATATTTGTGTAAAGTTCCCCTATTGCTTTTTAAAAGACTTCTACATTCTGTGGGCCGCTTCGGAAGAAATCGCCGACCTTTCACATTCAGATTCGGACAAAGCGATCTGCCAGCAATAGCGGCTGCCTTTCATCCTCTCTGACGCAAAACTCAAACCGTTGGTTCGAGAATCCAAAAAGGCATGGTCAATTTGCTCGGGATCGCCCAGCATGACGATTTTAGTCCCCTGACCGGCCCGGGTGATAATGGCTTTAGCCTGTTTGGGGGTCAGGTTCTGGGCTTCATCAATGATAACATATTGCCGGGCTATGGAGCGCCCCCGCAAAAAGGCTACCGCTTCGGTGGTCATAAAATTGCGTGCGAAAATTTCCTCCACCTTGTCATGCAATTCGATTTCGCTCTCATAGCGCCTTTCATCATCGTTATCCAGCAGGATTTCCAGATTGTCACGAACCCCCCGGAACAATGGCGCCAGTTTCTCATTTTCGGTGCCGGGAAGAAATCCGATATCCTCATCCATAGTTACGTTGGGACGGCAAAACAGGATCTTGCGGTAAGGCTTTTCCGGACAGTTCATCACCAGGTCCAACCCAACGGCCAGGGATAAAAAGGTCTTGGCAGTGCCGGCAGGTCCTTTGGCGATAACCAGCGGAGCTTCATCCGCTCCCCGGTAAAGAGCTTCCTGAAAGAATTTTTGTCCGACATTCTTGGGATTTACTCCAAAAGGTCTTAGATGAGAGTGTTTTAAAGGCCTGATTCTATGGCCGTCGAAATAACAGAGGGCGCTTTGCTTGGTATTTTCCAAGGCATGCAGCACGATGAACTGGTTTACGACCAGTTCCGGAACTTCCAGACATGCGCTGGCGGAATTATAAATTTTTACCGCCTCGGGATCAATTCCTTTTTCCTTATCCTCAAAAAACTCATTCATTTCTTCCCGACTTATGAAAACCTCCGTCCTCCCCTGGTACTGCTCTTCCCACACCGGAACCTGTTCGTGAAAAAAGTCCTGAGCGGTGACATCCAGGGCGTCTGCTTTTATTCTTTCAAAAACGTCTTTGCTGATTAAATATACCTCTTCGCCCTCCTCTATTAAACCTTTGCAGACCTGGATAATGCGGTTGTCCGCGCTCTGTCGGTTCCAACTGGAGGGCAATTCGACATTCTGGTGGTTCAGTTCCACCTTTAACAATCCGCCGTTTTCCAGCGGCACTCCTTCCTGAAGTTTGCCTTTTTCCCGGTATTTATCAAGTAAACGAGCTACCTGCCTGGCATTAGACCCCAAATCATTCCTGTCCCGTTTAAATCTATCCAACTCCTCCAGAACAACTTCGGGAATAACCAGTTTGTTGTTGCCGAACGCGAATAGAGCATGGGGTGATTGCAGCAATACATTGGTGTCCAATACAAAAGTTTTTTGCAAGTCGGAATCCTCCTTTGTCGGATAATTGCAGTTATGATTAATCTGTTTAATGAAAAATAGTATTTCACCTCACCTGTTCCTTTTTTTCTATGATAGCGAACTTGTTAAAACTTTCTCTCCGGTATTTGTAAAAGTTTTTTAAAAAGCCTGTATCCTGCCCGACCGGGATTAAAATTAAAGCCGTTCGTTATTCCTCCGACAAAGAATTTAATTTTACCGGATTAATTATTTACACGGGCTTAATCCGGTCTTATTATTGCCCTTTTATAATTTAGACAGTGAGAAAAAGGTTGAACGTTTTAGCGAATTATCTTTAGAATAACAATGTGATTTTAGCTGCAGCAAAACGGGAGGTGTTTGTAGTGAATGCCATGGTCAACCATATAAAAGCTTGTGATCTGGGATTGTTCTGTTTCATAAATCATCGTTTAAACTGCCTGCCCTTAAATATTTTTATGCTGGCCTGCACCCAGTTAGGATCAATTACTTTTTCCGTGGCTTTTCCTCTGCTGTTTTTATTATCGGGAAAGCCTGAGCTCATAGTAATCGGAGCCCGTATGGCCATTATTCTTTCCATCAGTGAAATACTGGTCTATGTGGTCAAGCGCCTGGTCAATCGCCCCCGCCCGTTTAAATCGCTCGAAAATGTAATTACCTGGAAATTACCGTCCTGCAGGTATTCCCTTCCCTCCGGCCATACCTGCGCCGCTTTTTCCATTACTCTGGCTTTGAGTTACGCTTTACCCGGCAGCCGGGAGATATTTTGGGCGATAGCCGCCTTGGTGGGAATATCCCGGATTTATTTAGGAGTTCACTATCCCAGCGACGTGCTGGTGGGCATATTGATCGCCTACGGTTCATTCCTGTTGGAAAAGTCCTTTTTTATCACCACTCTGTTCCTGAGCTGAATCTGCATACTAAGGAGTGAGGGCCCCCCCTTGTTCTCCCTCACTCCTTCCCCCCTTTCCTTTTCCCCTTATTACCTTTCATATATCTTTATAATTCGGTAAGTTAATATAACCGATCTTATTAAAAAATCCGGTCCAGCCCGGCGGCCAGGCCCGGAAAAATGAAGGATTCCGCCATTTCCGACTTACGGTAGGTGATGCTGTCGCTGATGTTTTGCTCTTCGAAAAGATAAACCGTCACTTCCCGGTTTAAAGGGTTTACGATCCAGTATTCCCGAATGCCGCATGACATGTAGAGGTCCAGCTTTTTAATTAAATCCTTGCTGCGGGTTCCCTGCGACAGTATCTCTACCGCCAGGGCCGGAACCCCCATGTAGTAATCGTTTTCATCCAGCATTTCCTCCAGATCGCAGATAACCGTGATATCGGGCTGTACCACATTGATGTTCTCCGGGTTGCGCCTGAGAGTGATATCATAAGGAGCCACCAGGGGAGTACATTTTTCCCCTTCAAACCAATTGTAAAAAAGACCGAAAATTTCGGTCAAAACCCGCTGGTGAACGGTTTTAGGTGAGGCCAGGAGATATATTTCATCGTCAATATATTCGTATCTTTCCTCGCTGTTTTCGATTAGCTCCAGAAACTCCTGGTAAGTGGCCTTCCTGCCCCCATAGTGGTACTCCTCCGCTTTTTCCATTACGGCGTTGCCGAAGCCCGGACCGCCCTCTGCCCCTACTTCTCTTAAAGCCGACAATTTCGCTATTTCCATACCGTTTCGGGTTATTATAATGTCTTCCTGGGCTGCCAGCATCAGGTACCTGCCAAAGTTGTTCTGCAGTTCCGTGGAATTGACTTTCATACGGGATTCCTCCTCAATTAGCTAAATTAGCTAAAATAGATAATATTATTGTATGCCGCTGCTTAAGCTGGGTCAAGACTCCTCTGTATAGAAGCAAGGCGGGTTGTCCCCCGGGATAAGCCATAGCTGTCTCCTTGCTGACTTTTTCGCCCCTCTCCCTATGTTTTACACCTATTAACCAAATCTTTATAATCGCTAAACAGTTAGTATACATTATCAGCTTAAAATTAATCTAATAAAATATTCCAGTTATCGAATCACTATCTACTACAGGAGGAGCTATGAACAGACTCTCAATAAGAAAAAGGATCATTATAACTTTCGGCTGCATTATTTTCATCACCGTCGGGCTTTTGACGTTTATAGCCTGGGATCTGCAAAGAAAACAGTTTTTATCCATGGCCGAGACGCAACTGCAGGATGCGGCCGGTAATATAATTGAAAAAATATCCGTGATGCAGGCCTTGCTGGACTCACGCAAATTCGACGGCAAACTCGGCTATTATCTGGGCAACCAGCGCTCCAGCTTTTTACAGCGAGGTTATCATCTCAACCAGTACCTGGTGGAGAATAACGGAGAATCCATAAAGTCTTACGGAGAATTAAAGACCATGCCGCTCAAGCAGGATGAAATAAAGACCATGCTGCAAAAGAAACAGGGGATTCTGCATATTAAAAGGGGTGAGATCAGGTATACCGCAGCTTATGATTACTCTCTGGAAAGACAGGCACTGATAGCTCTGGTCGTGGCTGAAGACGACTACCTACAGCCGGTGTACAGAATCCGGAACATTACCGTAGGCATCGGTATTTTAGCCCTGCTGATCTCCTACCTGGCAGCCACGCTGATAATCACGGGCATCACCCGGCCGATCAATAAAATGGTCCAGGGGCTGCAGAGCGTTGAAACCGGCAAGTTCGACATATCTCTGCCCCAGTCCGGCGCCGCCCCTGAACTCTCGGTTTTAGGTGCGGCTTTTAATCATATGGTCAAGGCTATTCGCTATTTTGTAGTCAAAGTCAAAGATATCGTGGTCCGGCTTACCCGCTCCAGCGCGGAATTAGCAGAACAAGCCGGTCAAATCAATGACGACTCCGACAAAATAGCCCGGGAACTTAAGAAAATAAGCGAAGAAGTAAACCAACAGATGGCTGCGGTAGGAAATGCCCGCAGCGTAAGCCAGCAATTATCCGCACTGGTGGGAAATGTCCTGGAGGGCAATACCGCTTCCGTAGCGGTCAGCCGCGACATATTGGAATACTCCGGCCAGGGACAGGCAGCCCTGGGACAGGTAAAAGACGAAATCCAAAAGATATGTGAAGTCGCTATAAATACCAGCTCTACTTTCGAGCATCTTAACCGGCAGTTTGAGCAAATCCATGCGGTCAATACCTCTTTGGACGATATTGCCCGGCAGACCCGACTGCTGTCATTGAACGCCGGCATTGAAGCGGCCCGGGCCGGAGAAAAGGGCAGAAGCTTCAGGGTGGTGGCTGAAGAAATCAGTAAACTGTCCCATATGTCGCATGAATTTTCCGATCAGACCGCAGCCCTGGTGAACGCAGTTATTAAAGAGTCCAACCTCTTGAAATCAACTCTGGATCAAATGCATCAAGTAATAACGTCCAGCACTGATTCAGTTGAAAATGCCGGAAGCGTTTTCAATGCCATCCAGGAACAGGTGGTCAAAAACAACGCCGCTATTGAGGAGGTGTCAGGGACGACCGGAAATATGCTCACCCTGATCCGGGAAGTTGTGCAGGAGGTAGATATAATCTTCAATAATTCCGAGGCCATTGTGAGCAGCATTCCGGAAATGCTGCAATCCGCCTATCATCAGACGGAAAATACCACCCGCATGCTGGAGCAATCATCCCATCTGGAAGGGCTGGCGATGGAACTTCATCAGGTAACCAACTCCATGGGCAGCGATAAGAGCTAAATTGTTTTACCTGGCTCCGGGCAAGCTGCTGCTTGCTTTGAATCCATCAATCAGGCGCTCGCTTAAAGCCATAAAAGTATCCAGGGAATTGCTCCCCGATAAGTTTTCCATGTTTTTTGATATTTCCCGTAAAGTCCCGGAATCGTTGATCAGACCGGAAATAATAGGGTTGATCTCGCTGATTTTGCCGGCCTTCAATGCCAGGTGGTTTTCCACCAGAATGCGGGCATTCTCTTCTTCCTGGCCGGGAATAGCGTACGGTATTAAAATAGGGAGCTGCTTGGCAATGGCTTCGGATGTGGTTATTCCGCCCGGCTTGCTGATCAGCAAATCGGCCGAGTCCATTAATTCCGCTATGTTATGGCAAAAGCCGTAGATTATTATTTCCTTACCGGACGGAATATTCTGATATTTTAACTGCAGGTTTCTTTTTAAGCGATAGTTTCTTCCGCAAACCACGGTTATTTTAAGCGGATGCGGGTTGTCCAGCAGTACGTTTATGACCCGGGCCAGGTATTTGCCGCCCAGGCTCCCCCCCATCAATAACACTGAGAATCTCCCGGCAGACTGGAATCTTTCCGGCTGACGGAAAAAATCTCTTTTTACCGGTATGCCGCAGGGAAAAATCTTGTTTTCAGCTATTCCTCCCTGCAGCAAGGCTTTTTTAGTCTCAATGCAAGGGGTGGTAATATAGGCGTCTATATATTTGCTGATATACATATGATGGGCGTCAAAATCCGTTATCACCGAGATCACCGGAAGCACCACCTGAGAGCGGGCCTTGAGCAGACCCAGAACATTCACTATGATGGGGTGGGTGCATATTATCAGGTCGGGATGGAAAGAAATGACGGCAGCATTAATTTTATTGCGCAAAATCCTGGACAATACGGCCTTAAGGCGGGTGTCGACCCTTTTATTATTGCTGGTGCGATAGATCAGTCCGTATAAACGGGCGGAACGCACGGCCAGGTGGTTGTATCCGGAAGCCAGTAAAAAATCCAAAAACCGATTGCTCTCTTTGAGAAAGTCGATAACGGTTGTTTCGTAGCCATTTTGTTCGAGTTCGTCCCTGAGCACTGCCGCCACCTGATTGTGGCCGCCGCCGGTAGAAGCCGAGAATATTAAAACCCTGCGCAATATCCGCCCTCCTTAATATAAGTCTATTTTAAAACCAATATCGCACCAAGATGTTAAGCAGGGATCTTTTTAAATTTAAAAATCATGGTCAATTATGTAAAACTCGCTGTCCATTTATCCGGCCCCGTATTTTTAAAGGCCGGTGCTGATGAAATATTCCTGGACGTTGAACAAAGTTTTGCCGCGGCGGTCGACCCGGACATAGGTGCCGTCAGCCAGCAGCAGGCGTGCCTTGACCGTGTCTTTAAGGTAGGCCTGCAGCACCTCCTTGATCCGAAAGACCCCGCTTTCCGGGACTTCCAATTCATCCACCAGCAGTTGGACCAGGCCCTGGTCCATCCCCTGCTCCAGCTCCAGGCGTACGACTTCACCCCACTTGCGCATTTTCAGGGACTGCTGAATGGCCTCCAGCAGGTCTTCAGCCCCTTCCTCATCCACTCCCAGTCCGGCATTGCGGGTAATGCGATAGCAGCCCATGGTCATGATGCGGTGCCCGGTAAAAAGCCGCCCCATGTATTCTTTGATAATATCCTCCAGTAGAACAAAGACCCGCTTTCCTTCTTCCGCCGGCACCTCCACCAGACGGTCCAGGACCGTCGGCACCTGGACGGTGGCAAACACCCGCTCCGAACTTTGCTTCTCATTCTCCAGCAGCAGGCCGATGTTCAGGCTGCGGTTGGCCAAAAGCGGAAAAGGGCGGCTTTTATCCACTACCATAGGGGTCAGAACCGGGTAGACAGTCTTCAGAAAGAAATTTTGCAAAAAGGCATGCTGCCGCAGGTTTAGCTTCTTCAGCCTGCCCAGGACCAGGTTTTCTCTTTTTAAGGCCGGTTTAAGGGAACGCTCAAAACAATGGTACATGTCTTCCATCATCTGATGCATGACCAGGGAAATCTGCTCCAGCAACTGTTGGGGAGTAAAGCCGGACTCGTCGCTCTCCCCCAGTCCGGCCTGGACCTGGTCCTGAACGGCAGCCACCCGGACCATGGTGAACTCGTCCAGGTTGGAACTGCAGATGGAAACAAAACGAGCCCGCTCCAGCAGCGGGTTGGAAGTGTCATGAGCCTCCTGCAGGACCCTTTTATTAAATTCCAGGGAACTCAATTCCCGGTTAATAAATAATTCGGTGCCGATGGTTTTGCTCTTGCCGGGTTTGGTCATTTTCAATCATCCTTTGTATTTTTTTATTACCGGGCGAACCCCCATGACTTCTTCGAAGAAATCACAATGGCTCTCAAAGTCCCAGGCCTCCAGCAGTACTTCTTCCTGGGTAAAGAAACAGAATTCCAGCCGGCCTCCCGAGCCGGCGACTTTCACCATGCTGATTTTTTGCTTATGGGTTATATCCAGGGCGTCCGCCAATTTTAAAATGGCCGGATCCCCTGGTTGAAGGAGAGCGGCAGCCCGGTTTTGGTGGGGATCGGCGGCAGTTTCCGCAATATCGGTCGTATTGACCGCCGTTTGAAAAACTATCCCCTGGACCTTCCTCACAATTACCGGCTTGATGCTCAGGATGTGCAGCAGATCCACAGTTACATCAAGGATAAGCCGGCCAAACAAAGGCAGCGCATAAAGGGGCTTTCCCGCGACCGGGCCGACATCATCGTCGGAGCCACTTTCATGGTCAACGCCCTGCTGGACTACTGCGCTATAGCAGAAGTCCGCATAAGCGGCTACGGGCTGCGGGAAGGGATCATTTACGATTATGTCCACCGCCACCATAATTTTTCCGAGGACGTCCTGGATTTTTCCATTAATAATAATATCAAAAATTATAATTTGGATTTTCGCCACGCCTCCACCGTCTACCGCCTGACTTTCTCGCTTTTCGAGCAGCTTCGAAAAATCTGCAGCGCCGAGGAGGATCTCTCCCGGGTCATAAAAACCGCGGCCATGCTTCATGACTGCGGAGTCGTCATCAATTATTACCAGCAAAACGAGCATATTTTTTATACCATGCTCAACCTGGAGATCAACGGCTTAAGCCACCGGGAGCTGGTATTGAGCGCTTGTATTGCCGCCTATCACGACAAGAAAACCCTCATACAAATTTCCGGATTTAAGCCGCTGCTGCAGAGCCGCGATCTGTCCATCATCCGGCAGGTGGGCGTGCTGCTTCGCCTGGCCCGCAGTTTAGACCGTTCCATGAGCGGCATCATAAAAGAACTGCAGGTGGATATCCAAGGCGACGACGTTATGGTCAGAACCTCTAGCGATCAAGATGCGGAATTGGAAATTTACGACGCTCTGCAGCATTGCGATGAATTCAAAAGTATTTTCAAGAAGAACCTTTTTATAATGTAGGGAAATGTTTTGAGGTAGGCACCGCTATTGATGCTTGCTCAAAGAATTGTTTTTCCCGGCCGGCGTAATAAACTGGCGGTATAAATGCAAATCTAGTAACCTGTCGCTTTTTCAGCATTTTATTCTCCTTCGCTCAGTTTCCTCATCTGTTTTGTCGAGCTAAAGCCACACAGCATTATCTTGTTTTCCATCCTAATAAGCAGCCGCTTTATTTATTAACTCTCCATGGCCCGCAGGGCCGTACCTATAGGGCAAGGCAAGCAGGCAAGCAACCAATTTGAAAATAATCTAACGATTCTGTTATATTTTTGACGCATAGTTCCAGGAATCTAGGGATATACGTGGAAAGTTTAAAATGATCCCCGGTTCCGCTGAGATAACGCGTACTTCGAGTCTGTTTTTATAAGAATCTGCGCTGATCCCAAGTCTATTTATATATTAAGCTGTAAATAATTCGGGGTCATTCGCAATAATTACCTTGTTTTGCCGGCACACAAAACCTACAATATAAGACAAAATGATACATGTATAGAGTATTTTTATGTTTGCAAAAATGTAAACGGCATTTTTTATTTATAACAATTTTTATTGGAGAAGTTGAGATGCCTTCAAAATATATAAAATATGCCAATATGTTCGAGGATATTGTAGCTCATTCCCCTAACCCCTTTGCGGCCGGTTATCTGGATGGACGCATGGTATATTGGAACCATGCTTTCGAGGAACTGACCGGATTCAACAGTGAAGAATTGGTGCATATGAATTGGATACATACCTTGACTCCTGAGAAAGAGGAATCACTTTCCCGCAATCTAAAAGGAAAAACTGAAATAGTATGCTCAGACCGCTTGCTGCGGCGTAAAGACGGAACTCTGGCAGCAATTAACTATACTGTTCGCCAGGCTCAATATGCGGAAAGAGATTATCCCCTATATTATTGCTTTATTACTGATATGGCAGCGGAAAAGGAATTACAGCAAGCCCTGCAGTATCAAAAAGCAAATTTAAGACTGAATATTGTAATCGGGTTAATCGATATAATATCTGAAGGGGTTATGGTTTTCACCCCGGAAAAAATCAGCCGGGTTAATTTGGCTTTTACCCGGTTAACCGGTTACAAGTTTGATGAAATAGTCGGGATGGACTTTTCGGGCTTTTGCCTATCTCATTTGACTGATGAACAAATAGGAAAAATGGAAGAAGACCTGCGTAAAACCGGCAAGTGGCGGAGCAATATTACGATTCGCCATAAAGGCGGAAATATTTTTCCCGTTATGATTGCAATTAATTCCCTCCATAACGAGAAGGAAGAATTAATCTGCCGGGTCGCTGTTTTTACTGACCTAACCGTTGAAGAGAAGCTTAAGCAGGAGCAGCTGCGTTTGCAGGAACTTAACGCAGCCAGGCAAAAATCAGCTTCGCTTAGTGCCATATCGGCAGGCATCGTCCATGAGATAGCCCAACCATTAAACTCAATAAAAATGATAATTGAAGGTTTACTTTACTGGCAGGGCAATTCTGACCGGATTTGTGCCCTAGAGGTTTGGGAAAAATTAGAGGAAGCAGCAGAAGAAATGCACCGGATAGACGAAATTATTCGCCATATGCGTTCCTTTGCCAGCCTTACTGAAAACCCCAAGTTGGAAATCTGTAATTTAAATAACATCATAACCCGAACCTTAGGCCTATTAAGCCGGCAACTGGCAGCACATGGGATCAGCGTTACAACCGAGCTGGCCGAGGATCTTCCTCCAGTCAAGGCTAACCTGAATCGCCTGGATGCCGTACTGGTAAATCTGTTTACCAATGCCATGCAATCATTAGACAGAGTCGAACACCCTGATAAAGAGATAATCTGTCGTACTTACCCGGAAACAAGTTATGCCGTTCTGCAGATTATTGATAATGGTATTGGCATTGATGAAAGTATCCTGGACTGTATCTTCGAGCCTTTTGTAACCACCAAAGCCTCCCGCCAGGGAATGGGTTTGGGGTTGTCGATAGTACATACTGTCATAACCCGTATGGGAGGCAGGGTCATAGCCGGCAACAACCCGGATAAGGGAGCCAGTTTCACTATACAATTGCCTTTGATATGATTTTGGCGACAATCCGATTAGGTTAGGTTTAGCCTTGTTAAGGCATATGTAACTATGGAGGTAGCAAGCATGGATATTCTAATCGTTGATGATGAAGCTCGCAGCCGTTCACATACCGCCGATTTTCTGCGTAAAATGGGACATCAGGTGGTTGAAGCCAGTAATGGTCAGGAAGCACTTAATCTTATCGGCATCCAGCGCTTTAATATGCTGCTTACGGATAACCGCATGCCTAAAATGTCAGGCTTGGATCTATTGCAGCAGCTTTCTTCAATGCCTGAAGCCAGGAATATGGACAAGGTTCTCTTTACTGCTTTTGCCGATATGGATAGCAGCATTGCCGCCATGCGCTCGGGCGCCTTTGATTATTTATCCAAACCCCTGGATATTGAGGAATTGATCCGAACCACGGAGAGGGTAGTCCGGCACCAGATTGAGATAAATGAAATTGATGATGAAGGCCGGGTTCTGAACCATACGGGCAATAAGGATCAGAATATCGGCATTGATCCTTCTGCCGTGGCCGGAAACCCCGTCGGTATCTATTCCCAACGCATGAAAGCTGTTTTTTCCCTGGCCTTGAAACTTCATTATAACCGTTCAATTCCGGTGCTGATTGAGGGCGAAACCGGAACCGGCAAAGAACTGGTGGCCCGCTATATTCATTACGGCGATAAAAAAGAGCGGCTTCCCTTCGTTGCTCTGAACTGTGCGGCCCTGCCGGACCATGTCTTTGAAAGCGAGCTTTTCGGCTACGAACCCGGTACCTTTTCCGGAGGACTGCCCCATGGCAAGCAGGGGAAACTGGATATGGCCCGGGGCGGTACTCTGTTTATGGACGAAATATCAGAACTGCCCTTTGATCAGCAGGCCAAACTGCTGCGGGTAATTCAAGAAAAAGAGTTTTATCGGGTAGGGGGACTGTCGCTGGTAAATACGGATGTCAGAATTGTCTGTGCCAGCAACCAAAATCTTAAACAACTGGTAAGCCGGGGCGCTTTCCGGCAAGATCTCTATTATCGTTTAAATACCGGCTATGTTTTCATTCCGCCCCTGCGGGAACAACCGGAAGCCATATTGCCTCTGTCCAAGCTGTTTATGGCTCAAATATCGGAACAGTCGGGGCGGCATTTTAAAAAAATAACTCCCCGGGCCGCCCGCATCATGGAAAGCTACAATTGGCCCGGCAATATCAGAGAGCTGCGTAATGTAATTGAGTGGATAGTTCTCATGTGCGACGACACCCAGATAAAAAGCAGCCATCTAAGCAGCATGGGATTAAAACCACCGGGGGATAACTACGAAAATAGCTTGGAAAAGCCTCTGCTTCCCGATGATTTTTTTCTGCCTCCGGATGCCATGCCCCTTGATAAATTATCGGACGATATCATCCTCCGGGCTCTTAAAATGCACAATGGCAATAAAACGGCGGTTGCCCGCTATCTGGGCATAGCGCGCAGTACGCTTTACTATCGTCTGCAGGGCATAGACCAGCGGAATAATTAATCCTCGGTGGCAATATTCAATTCCAGCAGACCTTCTGCCGTTGAAAATTGAATCACCAGAGTTTCCACCTGGCTGATGAGTGATATCATATTATGCCCATAAATCAGAGTCGGCGGAGTAATGTTGGTTATGGCCCCCATTTTTTCCAGTTCGCCGACACTCCTGCCGCTAACCATATTAAAAAGCTCACATAGGGCGCTCTTGGGCATTAAATCAAACTCCGCCACTGGCATCCCCCCCATCATTTTGGAAGCAATATTCAGAGCGGTATTTTCCTGCATGGCTAATACCACATTTCCCTTAATATCCCCTACCAGACCGATAATGACATTAATGTCATTTTCAGTCTTGAGTTTCTCCCGTTTATCCAGTCCGGTCCGGGTCAAATCATTTATTCCCAGCATTCCCGCTATCTCTATCAAACCGTTGATAAAGGCGTTTACATATTTTATATCCATAAGCTATTTGGCCTCCCTCATTACCACATTGAGCTTAATAGTTCCGGCATCGGTTTGCAGAATGACCGAACAAGCGTTGAGCCTGACATTAAACATGCTCATACCCTCGCCGGCAAAGACGCTGGGCGGGGTCAGGCGTATATTTAAACCGGAATGAATGCTGTTGATATCGGTGATGGCATTGCCGCAGATAATATTGCCCATCTCGGCGCCTGCCAGCAAGACTTCCTCGCTTTCCACCGTTTCATACTCTTCCCCGGTCATGATACCAGCTAATTTTACGGCCGTATCCTGGCTCATATCAAGAAAAAACCAGCCCTGCCAGGCCCCGGTTAAACCTATCATGACGGTAAAGCCCTGGGAAATGAAACTATCCCCTTCTGATTCAGCCTGACCTTTATTTATTCCCAAATCCAGCATTTGTTTAAAAACATTATTGGCGGCCCTGACAAATGACGCCATTGTCTGCGTAAGCTCCACTCTTTCACCCCTATTCGTTTATTACCTGTAAAATCTTCGCCATTATATCTTCAGTTTTGAATGGCTTGGAGCAGAAATGGTTTATTCCCCGGGACTTGGCGTCAGCAACAATATCCTGGTCACTCATGGCGCTGAGCATAATAATCTTTTGCCCGGGATTCTTTTGCTTGATAGCCAAGGCCGCCTCCAGGCCGTCCATTATCGGCATGGTGATATCCATAGTAATGATATCAGGGCTAAGTTTAAAACAGAGTTCCACTGCATCTCTGCCGTTTCCGGCTTCTCCGACCATAGCAACCCCCTCCGGCTCCAAGGCTTTTTTGATCAGCTTGCGAATCACCGGGGAATCATCTACCGCCATCACTCTGATGGCCTTTCCATCTGCGCGTAAACCTTTCATACTAAATCCCCCTCTATATATAATCTTTATAAAATCCTGACAATCTGCGCTCAGTGATTATAATTGCCCTGACGCCACCCTATCAGCGATTAACCGCTTTAACTATTTCCCGGGCGATATCCCATATAGGCGCTACTATTTCAGCTCCCCCGCGTTTTATGGTTTCACCCGGCATGCCAAAAACAATAGCGCTTTCTTCGGACTCAGCAATGGTCATGCCTCCGGCTTTACGAATGCTGACCATTGAATCAGCGCCATCGTTGCCCATTCCGGTCATTATCACCCCCACTGTACGGGAGCCGTAAACTTTTAATACCGAATCCATCATCACGCTGACCGAGGGTATAAACAGATGGTCGGGTTTGCTGGAAAGCCTTATCAGTACATCTCCGCCGGAATTCTTTACCAGGTTAAGATGACGCCCCCCGCTGCCCACATACAAAATCCCCGGTTCCACCTTCATGCCGGCCTGAGCTTCCACTACTTCCAGCCGGCAGGATTCATTAAGCCTCCTGACGTAGGTAGGGGTGAAGTTGGCCGGCATATGCTGGACCAGAAATAACGCAGCATTGAGGTCGGGTGGGAGCAAGGGCAGAACTTCATAAATAACTTTGGGCCCCCCGGTAGAGATGCCCATAGCTACGGCTTTGACTGTTTTGCCGGTGGGAGAGGCCTTAAGCTTGGCTTCCGGTTTATTCCGGCTCCGATACAACCGCTCCGCTGCCTTGCCGTTCTGCTTGAGGCTGGCCGCCAGCTTGATCTTATTGATAAGCTCACCGGCCACGCTGTTCATATCGCTGGAAACGGTTCCGCCGGGTTTGCCTATAAAATCAAACGCCCCCAGTTCCAAGGCTTCAAAGGTGGTCACCGCCCCTTCCTGGGTAAGAGACGACACCATGATCACCGGACAAATCTTTTCATCAACTATGTATTGCAGGGCCGTTATCCCATCCTGTCCCGGCATGTTGACATCCATGGTGATAACATCAGGCCTGTGCTCCCGGGCTTTTTCCACTACATCATTGCCGTCCCGGGCAGCAGCTACCACCTCCATTTCCGCATCGGTCTCCAGTATGTTTTTAAGAGTTCTGCGCATTAAAGCGGAATCATCAGCTATCAGTACTTTTATCAAGCTTCTCGCCCCTGCCCTGTTTTTTAAGTTTGCCTGCCCGCGATGGCCTGGCGGGCTTTTCCGTACGGTTCATTTCCTGAAGCTTCTGCCATTCTTTTTCCACCAGAATATTCTCCAGATTAAGCATCATTATCATCCGGTTTTCCAGGTTGGCTATCCCGTCCATGAAACTTTGCCTTTGTTGGTCGCTCAGTATATCCGGGGCATTTTCCAGAAGCTGTCTGGGAATGCGCAGAACCTCCAGCACTTCATCAACAATTATGCCGACTTTTTTATTATTGATATCGCTGACTATGACCCGGGTAAATTCAGTGTAATCCTTACAGTCGATTTCGAAACGCTTGCGCAAATCAATAACTGGAATAACATCGCCCCGGAGGTTGATAACTCCTTCGACGAAACGGGGCGCGCGGGGCACCTTGGTTACTTTGGCCAAGCGGTTGATTTCCTGCACCTGGGTTATGCGCACTCCATACTGCTCCTCCGCCAGCTTAAAAACCACCATCTGCTCTTCATCCAGCCCATCCCGGAGTCCCTCTTCTTCTTCCGCCATTCCTGGTGCTGCTGCGTTTTCCAATGTACCCATATCCTCAAGTTCTTCCCGGGTCATTATATCATGAGGGTCTAACAGCATAATGATGCGTTTGCCCCCTTCGACCCGGGCAATTCCCTTTAAGCGGTCGCCATTCTCACCGGTTAAGGCCTGAGGCGGAGCAAAAATGGTGTCCTGGGGAATCCGGGCCACCTCATATACCCGATCTACCACCAGCCCAATCCGGGCGTTATCAACATCAATTACTACCACCCGGGTGCTGTCGGTAATATCGTCATTACCGGTGTTAAGTTTGATGCGCATGTCAATAATGGGCATAAGATTATCCCGCAGGGATATTACCCCTTTGATGTAGGCAGGCATATTAGGCACCTTTACAATATCCGGATAGCGGATTATTTCCCTGACACTCTCTATTTCCAGAGCAAATTCCTCCGGCCCCAGCAGGAATGAAACCAGCTGCACCTCGGAGAGCTTTTTCTCAACTGCCTCTTTACTGCGGCTTCCGCTCCCCGCTTTAACAGCATTAGTTTCATTACAGGCATCGGCGTCAAGATTGCACAGACTTCCTGCTTCCAGTATCATAACCAGTCTTTGCCCATCATCAACCTTGACCACACCGGCTACCGAACCCATATCAACCCCTGAAACCACGGCCGGCGTAGCCTCTATACGTCCGCTTTCCACCCGGAGCACTTCCGATACTGCATCAACGCTCAAACCTGCCTTTTTTCCTCCCACATCCACCACAATTACCCGGCTGGAGACATTCCGGGCCATTTTTTCCATCCCGAATTTTATTCTGGTGTCAAGTACCGGCAGGATTTCTCCCCGTAAATTGGTTACCCCCTCCACATAAGAAGGAGCCTGGGGTACCGCGGTTATTGACGGTATCCTTATGATTTCCTGTACATTCATGATATCAATACCGAAATTCTCTTGGCCCAAGGTAAAGGTAACCAGCTGCATTTCATCGGAGGAGAACATATTATCAGTGCTCATTTAAAAATCCCTCCTTTTGATTAGATCTCATTCTCCTCACATTAATTAATCTGCATTTCATCGGCAATAGACGCTATTTCTTCAATTGAATTGGCCAGCTCGTTAATAGCTTTAGCCTGTTCCTGGGCAATGCGTGAAGCCTCTTCCACCTGTTCCTCCGCCGTATTAATAATCTCTTCTACCCGTTTGGCTTCCTTGACATCTTCGGTTATGGCCGTCTGGCTCTCATCAATGCATTTCTTTAAATTCTCCCGGTTGCGGGAAATATCTTCCAGTTCCCGGGTCACCAGTCCATTTTTCTGAGCCGCCACCGCAGCTTGCTCTTCAGCCTTACGGGATGCGATTTCCGACTGTGAGATTTCCAGGACTACTTTGCTCATCTGGATCTGGATATCCCGGACCAAGTCTTTGATTTTATCGGCATTCTCCGCCGATTCGGCTGCCAGATTCCTGATATCTCCGGCCACTACCGAAAAGCCGCGCCCGTGCTCGCCGGCAGTAGCCGCTTCTACAAAGCCGTTGACCGCCAGCATATTAGTTTGAATGGAGACATTCTCTATGGTATCGACGATTTTTTCAATCCGGCGGATCTTATCCTGCAGGTTTTCAATGGCCTGGTTGGTAACATCATAGGATTTGATGCATTCCTGCAAGCGCTCCCATACCCCGCGGGCCGCTACGCGCGAATCCTCCAGCATCTGGTCTATTTCCTGATAAATTTCCCCCGCTTCCCCGGCAATCCTGATGATTTCATTTACTTTGTCCTGACAGCCTTCGGCAAAGGCGGCCGCTTTTTCACTTTCGGTAAGAACCGATTTGGCCCCGTCGGCCATCTGTAAAAGGGCACTGGCCACCTGGGTTGCCGATGTGCTGAGTTCTTCGATATTGGCTGAGAGCTGTTCCGCCGTAGCTGCCACCTCTTCCGCCGATTTGTTTATATTGGTGGAAGTTTTCAGTTCCTCCGCCATCTCTGTCAGTTCCTGGGTTGCGGTGTTAACTTCACTGATCGCCTTACTCTGTTCGGCTACCGCTTTGGATGATTCTTCCGTACCGGTCAGAATCTGTTCCGCCGCGGTGGCTATGGATTCCGCTACCCCCAGGAACTCATCCGACATCTGCTGCAATTCATGGGCCAGCCCGGTGTCCTGATCCACCGTCTCGGCGTAGCGGCCAAAAAGATTTCCCATCCGTTCAAAGCCTTTATTGGTCTCTTCCAGGTCAGACTGCATGCTGTTGAACTCATCAACATCTTTATTTATATCCTCAACCACAGCTTCTACTCCGGTTCGTATCTCGTCTACCACCCCGCGTATATCCCGGGCCGAGCGCTCCGATATCTCAGCCAGATTCCTGACTTCATCGGCTACCACGGCAAAACCCCGTCCATGTTCACCGGCTCGGGCGGCTTCAATGGCGGCGTTCAAAGCCAGCAGATTAGTCTGGTCGGCGATCATTACTACTGCCTGGACAATATCGCCTATTTTTTGAGATTGGACCTCCAATTCCCCTATGCGTTTACTTGACTGAGCATTCTTGCCGGAGGCTTCTTTCAGTTGATCTCCCATGGCCTCCATGGCAGCAATTGACTCCCGGGCGGCGTTGGTACCGTTCCGGGCATTATTGTCCAACAGCCCCAGGCTTTTTTCCAGTTCTATGGAGGAACGGTTAACCTGCACCGCTGCTGCCCGCATTTCTTCACTGCTGCTGCCTACCTGCTGGCTATTGGATGCCAGTTGGTCCATAAGGCGGGAAAACTCTTGCGCCGCAGCATTGGATTCTTCAATCCCGGCCAGCAATTGTTCCGAAGCGGCGGCAATCCTTTCCGCCATCGCCTGCTGTTTGGCCAGGGTCCGGGCCCGGGCTTTTTCCTGAGCCATTTTCCGGGCCTGTTCCCGTTTCCGGATGATTTCATCATCAGTCTCTCTCTTTACCGCTATTCCGGTTTTTTCATTAATCTCCATACTGGCTGGCTTCTCTAACTTCTTGGCCACAATCATCACTCCTTATATATTTTAAAGAACGGTTAAGCCCTTACCCCTGCGGGCTAAAATCTTATCCCCACCGGCATAACCGGGTTCGGTTATCTCTACCTGGTTCCGGGTACCGGTATCAATATCCATGGCCGCAACATTCAGTATGCCGTTGGCATCAATATTAAAGGTAACGTCTATGCTGGGTTCTCCCGCCGAGGCCTTCTGTATCCCGGCCAGGTGAAATTGTCCCAGCGATACCCGCTTGGCTTCACTGGCATCCCCCATCTCATCCCTCTGTAATATGTGAATAATCACCTCCTCCTGGAAGTCATTCACTGTAGTGAAAAGAGAGGATCGACTAACCGGATAAGGGGTATTGGCAGGAATCAATACCACAAACTCACCCTTATCATCTTCCAATCCCAGGGTATGACTGGTGACATCGTGCAGCTCCACATCCCTGAATTCTCCGGAAAGAATAGAGCCTTCCAGCGCCGCCCCCAATGCCACCACTTCATCGGGGTTTATTTCAGCCCGCAGCTCCACTCCGGGAAAAAGATGAGCCACAAGTTCCTTGAAGCCGGACATGCGGGAAGCCCCACCGGCCAGAACTACAACCTCCACCCAGCTCTCCGCCACCCCGGCGCCAGCCAGGGTTTGTTTTATTAAGGCGGTGATTTCGTCGAACAGATTCCCGCAAATATGGTTAAACTGCTCCCGCCGGACGGTTTGATTAAGGTGAAGCGGTCCGGTCGGCCCCATAGTAATGTAAGGTATTAATACGGTGCATTCGTTAACAGTGGAAAGGTCGATCTTGGCTTTCTCGGCACTGATATATATCTGCTGCAGGGCAATAGGATCATGGGTCAGGTCAATACCACTGGTGGCCCGGAAGGTTTCCATTATGCATTCCACCAGTCTGCGGTCAAAATCCATACCTCCCAGCCGGTTTGAACCTCCGGTGCCGATCACTTTATACAGATCGCCGCAATATTCCATCAGGGTGATATCAAAGGTCCCTCCGCCAATATCAAGCACCATGATTTTTTGAGCGTGGCCCGGGTGGCTGAAGCCGTAAGCCAGAGCCGCAGCCGTAGGCTCGTTGAGCAGTTTCAGAATCTTTATCCCCGCCTGTTTCCCGGCCAGTAAAGTAGCCTGCCGCTGATTATCATTGAAGTAGGCGGGTACCGTAACTACTGCGGCCTCAATATCCTGTCCCAGGTAAGCCTGGGCATATTGCAGCAGTTTGCGCAGTATCAAGGCGGAAATCTCAGTCGGCGTATAACTGCGCTCCCCTACCTTAACCTGATAATTGTCGCCCATTTTTCTTTTGATCGCGCTGACGGTCCGGTCTGACTTCAATATGAGCTGGGAGCGGGCCAATTCACCCACCATAACTTCCTGTTCGTTTTTAAAATAAACTACCGACGGAGTCAGGCGGCTGCCCCGCTCATTGATAATTATCTCCGCTTTTCCCTCCTGATTTATATAGGCTACCAAAGAATTGGTCGTTCCCAGATCAATACCAACAATCACCGGTTTCCCTCCTCGGTAAGTAATTTATTAATTCATGATTATAGTAATTTCAGGTTCGCAGCCGCCGTACGGTTCCGGGGATATAGGTCTATGGCCCGCTGCAAATAAGCCGCGGCTTTTTCAGTCTTACCGCCTTCAAAAAGGATGACCGCCAGGTTATTGCAGCAGCGGGAAATAAGCTCGGCTGTTTCCGTTTCATCCGGAATCCCGGGCTCAATAAGGTCGACCGCCTGCCGGTAAAGATAGTAGGCTTCATAAATATCGCCCGTTTTCTCCTGCTCCAGGGCTTGGTCATACAATAATTGCACCCGGCCTATCACACCCTGGCTCAATTTTGCCTTCTGCTGATCCTGCATGGCGGTGAGAAGCGTATCCAGCCCAAGGCCCAGACTTCTTTTTGCTGTCATCCTACTCGCCACCCCTGGTCAGAATAGCTGCGGCCACCTGCTGGTAGTCAAGAGCTCCCCGGCAGGAAGGGGCGTATTCATAAATAGTCTTGCCAAAACTAGGGGCCTCCGCCAGTTTAATATCATGGCGGACCGAGGGCAGCAGCCGGTCCGCGCCGAAGTTCTGCCGTATTTCCCGGATTACGCTGCGGGCCAGGTTGGTGCGCAGGTCGCATTTGACCGGCAGAATTCCCATTAAGCTTAAATCCGGGTTCAAACCGGCATTGATTTTATATAATATACCGGTCATCTGGGCCAGGCCATCCATGCTGAGAAAAGTTGGCTCAATCGGTATGATGAGCCAGCGGGCGGCAATCAGGCCGTTAACCGTTATCAAACCCAAGGCGGGCGGCAAGTCGATTAAAATATAGTCATAAATATTTTCCCACCTCAGCAAAAGGTCTTTGAGCAGGACCTGGTTATTGCCGGCGGGGGTCAGTTCTGCTTCCAGGGCGGCCAGATCCGCTTTGGCGGGGAGCAAGTCAAACGGTTTATTACCCCGGATTATCCCCGTATCCAATTCCGCTTTCACTAACGGTTGATCGGCTGCCAGATGCATCAATTCATATAGGCTGGTGCTTAACTGGAAGGGCAGAATACCACAGCTTATAGTAGCCTGAGCCTGAGAGTCGGCATCTACCACCAACACCCGCTTGGCTTTGCGGGCCAGGGCAGCAGCCAGATTTATCGTACTGGTGGTTTTGCCGCTGCCGCCTTTGCGATTGGCTAAAGCAATTATGGTAGCCATCAAACTTTCCTCCTGTTTTATACCGCTACCTGGGTTTGCAGCAAATACGACGGGTTTAAGATCAACACCACATTGCCGTCACCCATAATAGTAGCGCCGGTGTATATTTTTAAGCCGGCCAGTTCCTCGGCCAGAGCTTTGACTACAAATTCCTGCTCCTTTTGCAGCCGGTCAACTATAAGCCCGAATTTGCAATCATCACAGGTTATTACCACAACGGGAACTGTTTCTCGGGTACCGCATTCTTTTACCATGTCGGCATCATTTTCGAATTGCATGATAGCGTTCAGGCTGACCAGTGGTATTATTTCCTCTCTTATATCGGCCACCATGTTGCTGTTGTAGGTACGGATTGAACTGCCGGCTAATTTAACCGTTTCCTCTATCGCGTCCAGGGGAATGATAAAACGTTGCCCATAGCTTTCCACCATAAGCCCGCGAATAATTGACATAGACAAGGGGATTTTCAAGGAGATGCGGGTACCCCGGTTCGGCTTGCTGCTCAAGCTGACTGATCCCCCTACTTTTTCTATGTTGGTCTTGACCACATCCATACCTACTCCCCGCCCGGAAAGTTCACTAACCTCTTCCCGGGTACTGAAACCGGGAGCAAAGATAAATTGAAAAGCTTCCTCGTTGCTCATGTTTTCTATCTGGTGCGCTTTCAGCAGCCCCTTTTTCAAAGCTTTAAGCTTGATCTCATCAGGATTAAGCCCCTTGCCATCATCAATGATCTCTATCAATACGTAACTCCCTTGATATCCTGCCGTCAAACGAACTTGTCCCGCAGGATTTTTGCCTTTGGACTCACGCTCCCGGGGGCTTTCGATACCGTGGTCAACGGCATTGCGCAGCATGTGGACCAGGGGATCATTGATAGCTTCAATTACCGTCTTATCTAATTCGGTATCTTCACCTTCAATGATGAAGTCGACCTGCTTGCCAGTCTTCCGGGCCGTATCCCGAATCGTACGCGGATAACGCTGAAAAAGGACCCGCAGGGGGATCATGCGGGCCGACATGATAGCATCCTGCAATTCATCGGATATTCTCGCCAGTTCTGCTGCCACCCCTTTAACCTCCCGGGCCAGAGCCGGCATGTCATAGTCGAGCCCGATAGTCGCAGCCAGGTGAAAGACGCGGTTTTTCGATATCAATAATTCCCCGATCATGTTCATAAGCCGGTCCATTTTCTCCTGGCTCACCCTGATGGACTGACCGCCGAGCTCACTGCTCTTAGCCTGTTCAATCATCTGGCTTTCTTTTTCCCGGGCCAGGGCTTGCTTGGTCAGGGCTATTTCCAGGTCATCCTCTTTTACCGTACCCGCATCTACCAGAATATCGCCCAGCCGTTTCTGCTGTTTTAAGGCCCAATCCAGCTGTTCCGGAGTAACCTTTTTTTCTGATATAAGTATCTCGCCTATCTTTTTTTCACTGTACTCAGACGGTACGTTGTCCAGCAGCAAGCAAATGTTTTCTGTTTTCAGGTTTATCAGTCTCTGCACCGTTTCATAATTGGAGTGCAAAAATTGCAGAAGTTCAGCAGTAACCTTATCCTTTCCCGGGGTATATTTATCTAAAGACTGGAGCGATTCATCCACTGCCGTCAGCAACTCTTCGTAGTTCAGGTAATGGGCGCTGGAAGCTAAGCTCTTGAGAGCCCGTATATACTGCCGGGTGCGTTTGGGATTCATGGTCTGCCCCTTTTTTATGCTATTGATGATGCCCAGCATAGACTCCAGAGCCTGATTGCCGATATTCATAAAAGCCGCTTGCTGCTGCGGAAATTTTTTATGATTCTCCTCTTGCGGGCTCTTCTCTCCAGCTCCCTGCTTTTCCTGAGATAACGAATCCAGCCGCTCCAGCAAATTTTCCAGAGAAAAGCCTTCCACTTTATTTCCCTTAAGCATTGCCACCAGTACTGTGGTTTTGTCTACCGCCGCCAGAATTACATCAACTACTGCCGGTGAAAGCTGCCGGGACAGGTTATGATGCTGTTGCAGCAGAGATTCAGCCGCATGGGTCAGGGTCCTGATAGCTGCTATCGGGTCGGCCGGGTTATCGCTGTCCTGCATGCTGGTGATTACTCCGGCTCCGCCTTTAATACTGTGGAATCCCCGCAAAATCGTATTGAGAATTTCCGGGTCTTCCGGATGTTTTTCGGCTGCAACGCATTTTTGCTCAATAGTTTCCAGGTGTTCCAGAGTCTCTTCAATAAAGTCCGCCAGCATCTGTTCGTATAAAGGCGAGAGCTGAACCTTGATTGAAGCGTCGGCACCGCTGTCGCCCCCGGTCATGTCCGGGTTCGTCTCAGCCGTAGTCAACTCCTTTTTACGCAATTCCTCCGCTTCATCAATAAACGCTTCATAGTCCAGGTCATTCAGTTCTATCTCCAGTACCGCATTATCCTGATCACCCTCAGTCCGGCTGATCTGACTGCCTAGTTGCCTGATAAGACCATTTAATATGTCAACCCCCCGCAGCAAGGTATCGGTTATTTCTGAGTTACTGGTATAAAGGCCTTTTCTCATATCAGTCAAAAAAGACTCCAGCACATGGGCGGTATCCTTGATAGGGGTAAGATCCAAAAAACCTGCCACACCCTTGACTGAATGCATGGCTCTAAAGATTGAATCCAGCAAATCAGAAGCAAAGTCGACTTCCAGACGCAGTATGCCTTCTTCGATCCCCCGTAAATGTTCGGTAGATTCTTCTACAATGCCCTGTAAGATTTCCAAGTCGTCAGCTGCAAAGGTGTATTTCAAATTAAAGCCACCCTTCTCTATTTGCCTAACAGCATACGGATATTCTCTACCAGTTCATCCGGGTCGGTTGGTTTAACTATATAAAGATTGGCGCCGGCTTCAAATCCCCTTTGTTTATCCTGCAGTTCATCTTCGGTGGAGATAATGATTATGGGCAGATCTTCATATTGGGGATCTTCCCGCAGGCGTTCAATCAGGGTATATCCATCCATGTTGGGCATATTTATATCGGTAAGACATATCAGCAGATTGCCGTCGCTGCTATATATTTTTTCCAGAGCATCCGCCCCATCCAGGGCCGTCACTATCTCCAAGCCAATACTTTTTAAAATATAGCTGTGAAAATTACGTATCATCTCCGAATCATCAACTATCAGAACTTTTTCGCCCATGAATTGCCCTCCTAACCAAAAGTTATAGATTCCGCGCCGTTTTATCAGGAGCTTGGCCTGCAGCTACCGTTGATAAACTATCTGCTCATTAAGGCGGCGTATCCTGAAAGCGGTGCTGATACGGCTCAAGGACTCGGCATGTCCCAGGAAAATAAATCCTCCTTTGCGCAACATACCGTAGAATTTATCCACCACCTGTTTGCGGGAGACATCATCAAAATAGATCAGCACATTACGGCAAAAGACAAAATCATAATCCTCTTCGTAGCGCAATGCTTTTCTGTCCATCAGATTAAGATGTTCGAAAACAACCATGTCTTTTATATTTGGGTTGATAGCATACTCTCCCACCGAGGGGGTGGTAAAATATTCCCTGAGATAGGCTTGAGGTACATCTTTTATGGCACGCTGGTCGTAGACTCCCCGCCGGGCAGCTCCCAGCACATTTTCGTCAATGTCTACCGCTTTGATCAATACCCTCCAGGCGGAAAAGTTCTCCAGCATCTCCCTTAAGATTATGCCCAGCGTATAAGGCTCCTCCCCGGTGGAGCAACCGGCGCAGAACACCTTTATATTCCTGATGCCAGCCGCCAACTTCTCCCGGGTAATTTCCTCCAGGCAGGATTCAGCGAATACCTGCAGCTGTGAAAACTCCCGGAAGAAATAGGTTTCATTTACGGTTAAAAGATTCATTAATTCCTGAAATTCCCTACCTTGGGGATCGAATATTTTCAGGTGCCTGATATAGTCCTCGACTTTGTCAAAACCTCCGGCATCCATGCGTTGCTGCAGCCGTTTCTTTATATAGTAGATTTTGTTTTCCTCATAGCTTATTCCCGTACGTTCGTAAATCAGGTTTCTTAATTTAATGAAATATTCCAGAGGCAATTCCAAATCTATCACTCCATTTGTTGCTTAAGTTTGGATATTGAACGTTCAATCGTTTCCGCCAAGTCAGGGTCACCCGCTTTTTCCTTAAGCTGCACTAAAATTGGCAAAGCTTCAGGGTTTCCATACAGGCCCAAGCCTTCTGCTGCTCCCATACAGATAAGGGGTTGGTCGGGTTCCAGGTACTTGATTAGCAGCCGGTATATCTCCTGGTTCCGGTATCGCCCTAATAGGACCAGCAATTCATATTTATTTATAGCGTCAATATCGGTTCTGAGATAAGCATCCAGGGCCTGCAGCAGTTCAGATGGGACTTCTTCCTGAGGATAGCGAGCCAGTATGCCTTCTATGGCATTGATAATTTCCTTGGGCATTACCTGCCCCTTCTCCTCCATTAAAACAGTGATCAAAGGCAGGTGGATATCGGCGCCTTTACGGGCTACAAATTTAAGGAAGGAATACTGTTCCAGAAAACTGGTCTCCTCATAACGAGGATACATTTTATTTATATAGCGGACAGATTCCTCATCCCCGATCTGGGCCAGGGTCTCCAGGCAGGTACAGCGCAGCAGAATATTATCGGTATTGATAAACAATTGGTTAATCCGGTAAGTGTAACTGGTATCCTCCATGTGACCCAGGTATTCCACTGCGGTGATCAGATTATTTATATCCGGGTCGTTTAAAGCTTCGGCAATCAATTCCGCAGTGTTCAAGTTTTTTAGCTGAAACAAAATGTCCAGAGCGAATTTCCTGATATCTTTGTCGGGATCACCCAGGAGTTTTCTCATAAATTCGGTGGCGAATTCTCCCTGGGTAGATAGTATTTCTATGCTGGCATTACGAATGAACGCATCATCGCTGCTTAACAGGGGAATTATTTTTTCAACCACATCCCGACCCTTAATCCCCTTCAGGCAATTGACTATCACTTCCCGCACATAACGCGAAGTCTCTATCATCAGCCTGCCGATTAAAAGCTGTACCCCTCCGGGTATTTTGTCGAAGATGATATCCTCCGCAGCAAAAGCCCGCGTTTTTTCATCCCCATTATTGAGATCGGAAACTAGTTCATCAATATTAATCAAAAAGTACCACCTCCTGGCTATGTTCTACTGTGCATTGATTGATTGGTAGCAAAAAACGTGCCAATATCAGAAAATACTCCCTAAGCCCGGTAATATTAACCCCAATAAATTTTGCAGGAATAAAGTCGCGTATTTTTTTCCTACAGTCGTTGGACAAAATCGTTTGGTTTTTGCACACTTAAGGCCTATGACGACGGGATAAAAAAAACGTAAAGCCTCTCCCGTCAGGAGAAGCTTTACGCTTTGCATAGCTCATTCACTCTCTTATATATGCCCTGTCCAGGCTTTGCCTGGACAGGGTGGTGAAGGACTAATTTAATTTAGCTTGATATTCACCGGGGAAATTCTTCAAGGTAGTAAGTACCGGAGCCGGGGCTGCCTGACCCAAACCGCACAGACAAGCCTTGGTCATAACCGTCCCTAATCTTTCCAATAGGGATAAATCCGTGCCGTCACCTTGACCGGCATTCATTTTTTCCATTAATTCGTGCATGCGTTTAGTCCCTTCCCGGCAGGGCGAACACTTGCCGCAGGACTCATGTTCGAAAAAGCCTGCAATTCTGGCCACTACATTTACAATATCCCTGCTTTCGTCCATTACAAATACCGCACCTGAGCCCAGTACCGCACCGATAGCGGTCATGGAATCAAAATCAATCGGTGTGTCCAGCATGGATTCGGGAATAAATCCTCCCGAGGTACCACCAATCTGCACTGCCTTGAACTTTTTATCATCCTTGATGCCGCCCCCCAAATCATAAATGACCTGACGGATGGTGGTGTCGGTAGGTACCTCATAGACCGTGCGGTTATTAACATCACCGGTTAAGGTCAAAACTTTGGTGCCGGGATATCTTTCCGCCCCAATAGCTTTGTACCAATCTGCTCCCTTTTCCAAAATTACCGGAATATTGGCAAAGGTTTCGACATTGTTTACTATGGTAGGTTTTTGCCATAAGCCGATTACCGGTGGGAATGGCGGTTTAAAACGGGGTTCGCCCCGATTCCCCTCTATGGATTCGATCAGAGCGCTTTCCTCGCCGCACACATAGGCGCCGGCTCCCATTCTTACCTCAATATCAAAACCAGCCAATACGCCCTTTTCCTTAGCCTGGGCTATGGCTTGGTTAAGCATTTCCACCACATAAGGATACTCCCCACGGCAGTAGATATAACCTTTGTCGGCACCTATAGCATAACCGCAGATAGCCATGCCTTCCAATACTGAATGAGGATCATTCTCCATTATGATGCGATCCTTATAAGTTCCAGGTTCACCTTCATCGGCATTGCAGACTACATATTTCTGCTCGGACTGTACTTTATAGGAAAAACTCCATTTCATACCGCAATTAAATCCAGCCCCGCCACGTCCCCGCAGCCCGGATTTTTTCACTTCTTCGATTAAAGCTTCCTGTTCCATGCTGCGGGCCTTCTCCAGAGATTTATACCCCCCGGCAGCGATATAATCTTCTATTTTCAGAGGATCTATCTTACCCATGTTGCGCAGCACGATGCGCATTTCCTCAGCCATGCTTATTCCCTCCTTTCAACTTCATTAACTATTGGCATTCAGCTAAAACAGCAGCTATCTTTTCCGCCGTCATATCACGATAGGGCTTACTGTTGATGGTTATGACCGGGGTGGCCTGACACTGTCCCACACATTCGGTAAACTCCAGAGTAAACTTGCCATCGGGCGTGGTCTCTCCCATCTTAATTCCCAGTTCTTTTTCCAGAGCACGTACTACTTCGTGCGCACCAGCCACATGGCAGGGTGCACTTTCGCAAATGCGAATTATATATTGGCCGCGTTCACCGATTTTAAGATAGGAATAGAAAGTGGCGACTCCATAGGCCTGAGCTTTGCTCATATCAAAAACCCGAGCGGCATAATCTACAGCATCTTCGGGTATATAGTTATATTCTCTTTGCAGCGCGTGATAAGCTTCTATAATTCCGCCCGGCAATTCTTTATACCGGTCAATTATCGCCTTATAGTCGGCCATTACTTTTCACCTCCCTTTAGATTGAATCTTTTCCGACTTATATTATCAAGGAATAAACCTGATCCGTTCGCCGATCACATATCGCCAGGATTCTAAAACCAAATACTGCCGGTATCAAGGATAATAACTGATACCATGGTACCTGCTTCAACTGCCGGACTCCCGGCAGGTAAATCAATCAGAGCATTACAGTTTATCAAGGAGCGGATCATTCCCGGCTTCTGCCCGGGTAAAACTTTTACCTGCCAGTTGCCGCCGGTAAAAGTTAAATGAGCCCGCACAAAACGGCGTTCACCTTTGCCGCCGACCGCATCCAGACATTGAGCTTCAACCCGGGGGCAATAAGGTTCTTTTTTCTGCAGAGCGCGAATCACCGGAGCAGCCAACAATTCGTAGCCTACGGCACAGGCTGCAGGATTGCCGGACAGAGAAAACAGGATTTTCTCATTCCAAACTGCCGCACCGTTATGTCCGCCAGGCTGAATAGGGACTCCCCAGAAAAGAATTTTCCCTCCCAGTTGGTTAAATAACCGGCTTGATTCCGCCTGCTCCCGGGCATAGGTTCCGCCTATAGTCAGCAACAAGTCTGCTTCGGCCATTATTTCCTGTATCCGGGCGACGAGAGCCCTTCCATTATTATCAACCGTCTCCATCCTGGTTATATAAGCTCCGTCCCGAACTGCCTGTGATACCAATAAAGGCCCATTGCTGTCTCTCATTTCCCCGAAATCCGGGTCACGCTCCCACGCTACCAGCCGCTCTCCCAGGCTGAGCACTGCCACCCGCGGTTGTTGGTACACCATTAGTTCCCGTTTTCCCAGCGCGGCCAGGGCCGACAGTAATCCGGGAGTGATAATGTCCCCTGGCTGGGCCAGTAATTCGCCCGTCCTGAAGTCTTCACCCGCCGGACGGATAAAACTGCCGGCAGCAATAGCTTGGTGTAAATAAATTTCTTTTTCCCGGGCATCTGCTTCCTCATAAGGAACCAGAGCAGCAGCATTATCAGGGATCACGGCTCCGGTAGCAACCTCAAACGTCTCTCCTTTTTGCAAAGGAAGAGGTGGTTGTCCTGCTGGTGATGAACTGACCAAGGCAAGAGACCTCTGGCCTTTAAGGTCATCTTCATGGACAACATAGCCATCCCGAGCCGCTAACCTACAAGCCGGCAGATTCTCAGCCGCGACCGCATCTTCTGCCAGTACCCGTCCACCGGCCCGCAAAAGCGGCAGCCTTTCCACCGGTAAGGATGTCAGGTTTTGCAACAAAAGCTGCTGCACTTCTTCCAGACTCATATTAAGCAGCATGATCCGATCCTCCGTTCTTAAATACCAATGCTCTTGCCAAAGGGACAAAGGGGATAATGACATACTTTGCACTCTTCACATAAACCGCCATGCCCCAGAGCTGCTATATCCGCCCTGCTTATGCGGTCACCGGCAAATATACGGGGCAATAAAAGATCAAAAGTAGTAGTACGGCTATAAAGAGCCCCGGCAGGTACACCGCAAATAGGAACATGCCCGCGATAGGCCAGCATATTCTGGGAACCGGGGAGGGCGGGGGCGCCATAGAAAACGACCTCGGATCCGGTAGCCCTTATACCCAGTGGGGTTACATCATCAGGGTCCACTGACATGCCGCCGGTAACCACAACCAGTTCAGCCCCTTCCGCAATGTAATTCTGTATCTCCCGGGCAATTATTTCAGGATTGTCAGGAACAATCACCTGGCCCATAATCCTGCCTCCAAATGGGGCCACCTTCTTGCGGATCAACTTGCCGAATCCATCTTTGATCTGTCCATTATATACTTCGCTGCCGGTAGTAACAATCCCCACCCACAGCGGTTCAAAAGGCATAATCGCCATCAGCGGTTCCGGGTCTGAAGCCAGTTTTTCGGCTTCCTCCAGGATATGCCGTTCAATAGCCAGAGGAATCACCCGGGTCCCTGCTACGGTCTGACCTTTGACCACCGGCCGGTTATTATGCATAGTAGCCAGGATGATATTTTCCAGATTGTTGATCCAGTTCAGCCGATTCACATTTACCTTCAGTAATCCGTCATATTGGGCGCAGAGATTGACCCTTCCCTGGCTCGGTTCAGTCAATTCCAAGCCCTTACCGGCTGCCCGGCCCGCCAGCCTGATAGCGGCTTCATCCTCATGAACCAGATTATCTTCCGGCTCCCATACATAAATATGCTCCTTGCCCATACCCAGCAGCTGGGGAATATCAGCCGGAGTTATCAGCTGTCCCCGGCGATAGGCCCGATATTTTTCCCGTCCGGGTACCACTTTGGTAATATCATGGCAGATCTGCAGCCCCACTGCCTCTTCAACAGGTACCTTTTTCATACTGATGCCTCCTACAATTTTGCCAGCTTAACCGCACAGACCTTGTACTCTCCAGTTCCGGTAATCGGATCCAGGTGGTGACTGGTAACAGCATTGGTAGGAGTTTCACTGTAATGGAACGACATCCAGATTACTCCCGGAAGAACCCGGTCGGTAACCTTGACGGCAGTCTCGACTGCTCCCCGGCGGGAGGCAACTTTTATCTTATCACCAGTATTCAAACCAATTTTTTCGGCATCAGCGGGATTTACTTCCGCCCACTCGCGATCCCATATACTCATGATGCTCTTGGAATAGGGAGTGGTGACATTATAGTGCTGTAGAATCCTGCCGGTGGATAATAGAAACGGATATTCCTCATCCGGCATTTCTCCGGGAGGTATATGTTCGGAAGGCTGGAATAATCCCAGACCCCGGCTGAATTTACCCGCATGCAGGAACTTAGTTCCGGGATGATCCAAGCTGGGACAAGGCCACTGAATACCCGTTTTATCAATCCGCTCATAATTGATGCCGGCCATGGAGGGGGTAAGGGAAGCCATTTCATCCCATATATCCTTGGGGCTATCATAGCTGACCGGATATCCCATGGCATTAAACATGTCACAGATAACCTCCCAGTTAGCCCGTCCGGGAATGGGTTCAATCGCCTTGCGTACTCTTTGCACCCGACGTTCGGTATTGGTAAAAGTCCCATCACATTCGGCAAAACTGGCTGCCGGCAGGATAACATCGGCATACTCCGCCGTTTCCGACAGGAATAATTCCTGCACTACCAGAAACTCCAGTTTTTCCAGAGCTCCCCGGATATGGTTGCTGTCCGGATCAGTAAGAACCGGATTTTCACCTAAAATATACATTGACTTGACCGTACCTTCGTGGGCTGCGGCAAACATCTCCGGAATCTTCAACCCCACTTTATCCGGCATGGGCCTGCCCCAGGCCTTCTCAAACTTCGCTTTTATCTCCGGAACGGTTACATTCTGGTACCCGGAATAGACATTGGGCAGAGCTCCCTGGTCACAGGCTCCCTGAACGTTATTCTGTCCGCGGATAGGACAAACGCCAACCCCGGGACGCCCCAGGTGTCCGGTCAGCATGGCCAGATTGGCGCAGCTCATAACATTCCGGGTTCCGCAAATATGTTCGGTTATTCCCAGGGTATAGAATATCATGGCTTTATCGGTAGTAGCATAGAGACGGGCAACAGCATATAAATCCTCAACGGAAACACCGGTTAACTCAGCAACCTTTTCCGGAGGATAGTTTTCTACTATAGCCTTCAATTCTTCATAGTTTTCGGTTCGTTCTTCTATAAATTTTTTATCTTCCAGGCCTTCTTTAATAATGATATGCATAAGTCCGTTCAGAAGAGGAATATCAGTACCTGGATTCTGACGCAGCCAGTAATCGGCTTCATCGACCAGGTCAATATGGCGTGGATCACAGACAACCAGTTTACAGCCGTTGCGGGCTGCCTGGCGCATCTTGTAACCAATTACCGGATGTGCTTCCGTAGTATTGGTGCCTATGAGGAACATGAGTTCAGCATCGGTGGAAATCTCATTGATGGAATTGGTCATAGCGCCGCTTCCAAAAGTAGTGGCCAGACCGGCCACGGTCGGCGCGTGTCAGGTACGGGCGCAGTGGTCAACGTTATTGTTGCCCATAACTGCACGGGTAAATTTCTGAACCAGGTAGTTCTCTTCATTGGTACAGCGGGCAGAGCTTAAAGCGGCAAAAGAACCCGCCCCGTATTTTTCTCTGATCTCAGCAAAACGTTTTGCTATCAGGTCAATAGCTTCATCCCAGCCGGCTTTCTCAAATTGGCCGTTTCTCTTGATGAGCGGGGTGGTAAGCCTCTTTTCATTATAAATATAATCCCAGCCGAAGCGGCCTTTGACACAAAGACGGCGCTGATTAACCGGACTGTCCGGATTGGACAGGACTCCAATTATTTGGCCCTCTTTTACCGCCAGATCAAAATTGCAGCCCGTTCCGCAGAAGGGGCAGGTGGTTCTGACCCGTTCAATTTCCCAGCGACGTGCCTTGCCCGCCATGCTTTTTTCCTGCAGGGCTCCGGTCGGACATACGGCTACACACTGTCCGCAGAAAACACAATCATCGGAATCAATATAATCCACATCACCGGCAGTAGTGGCCTTGCGCCAGAATCCGCGGTTGATATAACTCAGATTATCGGCGCCGGTCAATTCTTCACAGGCCCGAACACAAGCGCCGCAGAGGATGCATTTGTTGAGGTCACGGATAATAAAGGGATTGGAATCGTCTATGGCATAATCATGTTTTTCTCCCTGGAAGGGACTTTCCTTGATTCCATACTTGTAGCAGTAATCAGCCAATTTACAGTCGCCCAGTTTATCACAGGTCATGCAATCCAGGGGATGATTGGCTATCAGTAATTCCAGAATAGTGCGCCTGGCTTCCACTATATCCGGGGATTCCGTATGCACTACCATACCGGGACTAACCGGGGTCACGCAGGATGCCGGAAAAAGACGATTTCCTTCCACTTGTACCACACAAAGACGGCAGGCTCCCAGGGGTTTTAACTCCGGATCATAGCAAAGCCGGGGTATTTCTATCCCTATCTGGTCGGCTGCCTGCATTATAGTAGTACCTTCCGCAACTTCAACCTCCTTTCCATCAATGATCACTTTAACCATTCCCACTCCGATCACTCCTTCCATAACTATTGCTTGCTTAAATCAGGTCTAAAAACAAAAAAACCCCCGCCTAACCTGGAGGTTCAAATAATTGCACTGGATACATCTGAACATAACTAGAAAAAGCCCAGAACAGCAATTATCTGGTCCTTATCAGGCGGTCTCGGGCTCCTTTCCAAATCGGGAGGCAAACCTGTTTCCAAATCTACCCTATCGGCTCTACGCCATGGCTATCAGCTTTAGGCATACCAAGCTCGGAGCAATGTAAAACGGCAGGTTTCCCTTCAATCCCCCCTCCCTTAAATATTGACCAGGCAGAGAATTTCCAACCCGGCTATATATCCCTATACAAAGAAAACAGGCATCCGTACCGGCAAAAAGCACATTACAGCTACCTGCTTTTTAAAAACAAATAGTTATATTGCAACTCCTTTCCACAATACGGGGAGGCACAGAGATTTCCCCCTGTACCCAAGCCTTTTAGCCATAGCCCATTGCCTTAGGCTCAAAGGCTCGGAGCAACTGGTTTATATATTTTAAAGTAAATTCAAAAGACAGGTTAGTGACAAAAAAGTACACTCCCGCCGTCCATAACAGACGTTTATCAGGTACCCCTTTCCACAGATACAGAGAGGTTCAGGCTTTTCTCCTAACCCAGGCCCGGTAAACCAGTTTGGCTAACTCCAGGTTAAAAGGCTCGGAGACCAATATTGTTGTCATATTGCTAAATTTCATATAGTAAATATTTGCAATTATTCTAGGAGAACACAAAAACTATGTCAAACCATTTAATGGTAATGATAAAAAAAATTTATATACTGTATAAAAATAATTAGGTATCAAAAGCTTTAATATATGAAATAATAGCCTATTATGTTTTTGATAAGAATAATAATAAAAATTTTTGTTGTCTTAACAAAAAATGGAGGAACCTGGCGGGTAATCAGCCTGTTATTAACATTATATGTTTTTCCCGCTCAGCCTTCGGCAGGCTCACCAAAGCCGGGGGCACCCTCATAATCAGAGGGTGCCCCCGGCTTTCTTTGAACATGAATCCTAGGGCAAATGAACGAGAGATGCCTAAGGAAATCTTAGCGTATTTTATTTTTCATATGGAGTTACTATCCATTTCAGGCAATTATCTTTTTTGCCGCCAAAAATATCATAGCCTTTAAGAATATCATTTAAAGGAGCACGGTGGGTACACAGGAAATTAGTGCTGATCTTGCCCTTTTCAATAAGCTTGATCAGCTCCGGGATGCGATTGGCATTCACCAGCCCCATATTGATGGCAATGTTTTTAATCCATAAAGTGTTCATAGGGAGTTCCTGAGGCTTTTCAAATACACCGATCAGGGAAACGTGACCACCTGGTCTAACTGCATCTATGGCCATGTCGAAGGTTGGTTTGAAACCGTTGGCTTCAATGGTGGCATCAGCACCGCGGCCTTGAGTCCTCTCTCTGATCGCATCTCCGACACTGCTTACTTTAGTAGGGTTAATGCCCACATCGGCAATACCGGTCTTGACCGCGAAATCCAGGCGGTCCTGATTGATGTCAACCGCGATAATTTCAGCTGGTCCCCATAGTCTGGCGGTAGTCATGGCGCACATGCCCACCGGACCGCCGCCCATCACGGCCACTGTGTCACCGGGCTCAATGTATGCATGTTCGGCACCGTGATAACCGGTGGAAAGGATGTCGCCGACGAAAAGCACATCTTCTTCCGTCAGCCCCTCGGGGATGGTGAACATACCCAGGTTGGCATGAGGAACCCGAACGTATTCGGCCTGACAGCCGTCAATCATATATCCGAAAATCCAGCTGCCGGTGGTGCAGTGGGAATAGACGCCCCGTACGCAATAAAAGCATTCGCCACACTGGGTCACGCAGGAAACGGCGACCTTGTCGCCTACTTTGTTATTGCGCACCGCAGGACCTACCTCCACGACTTCTCCAACGAATTCATGCCCTATAATTCTTCCCGGTTCTACTTCAGGCATGCCGCCATGCCAGATATGAATATCAGTTCCGCAGATAGTTGATGTGGTAACCCGAACTATGGCATCATCGGGTTCAATGATCTTAGGTACCGGAACATCTTCCAGGGCTATTTTCTCAGGGCCGCGATAAACCAAAGCTTTCATTGTATCAGCCATTATAAATACCTCCTGTAATCTTACTTTCCCTCTCTAAATTTTACCCACAAAAAAAAGGCCCACATTATTACGAAGCCGTCATCGTTTGAAAACCGCTTCATAAAAACACAGGTCTTCACCCGGAGCCACCTGTATCAGGTTTCTCCGTAAACCACCTAAAATTGTATTGTGCTTTTTACTCGCATAATACCCGATCAAACACTATCGCATGCATCCAAAAGTCATTTTCCGGTTCTAGTTCATAGGCTTGATGTATAGCCTTGGCCCCCAATCTTTCTTCAAAATAAGGAATGTTATCCCGCGAATGCTGTTTGACCACCTGCATTCGTGCTGCCCGCACCACCTCTCTTCCTGATGGAGTTTCATTAATGAATTTCTCAGGTGTTGTGAGAAACCCTTCCCCTCTGATTATAAGCATATCATCCCAGATAATTATCTTGGTATAGTCAACACCCTTACCTAATTTTTGTTTGAAATATTTTTCCATATAAATTTTAAACTCATGCTGTAATTTTTTGCGTTCCGACTCATTCATCTTAAGCCTGGTATGATCCTCTTTATTAATAATTTCGGTAATATTTATACAAGATGCCATTACTATTCCTCACCACTTTTAATCTTAAATCCATAAAAATAAAAGCCAATATTTATATTACTATGTATGATAAGCAACATAGTCATAAATATTGGTCTTTCCGGAGCCACCTGCAGGTATCTCCTTAAACTACCATAATCAATTGATAGTCTGATAATTGCAGTCATTAATAAATCATCTGCTGGCAGCATTTAGTCCATATAATACTTGGAAAATCAGACCGAGAAAAGCATTCTAATAAATATTACACTTATATATACATAGCATATATTAAGTATACTTTTAATCGCAAATCTCCTATCAGCTATTTATTGCGCAATATGTTGCATCAGCTAATTTTTATTGGTACAGGCTTCATTTTTATCCACCTTTTAAATAAATTTTTGGTTCTTTTTGTATAAAAGTTTCATCCTGCAAGCATCAGGATTATTTTTTTAAGCTTGCCATTGCCAGCTGTTGCCGGGCTTGCTGAATGACCGGTTAACCCCGGCAATATCAAAGGTCATATTATAAAAGCGGCAATAAAAGAGCAAACTCTCGGCCCGCAGATCAAAATGGTAAACCTCCGGATGCAGGATGTTAGCCATGTACATAAGTCCCAGTACCCACCGCGGGCTGCCGAAATCCCAGCCGGGTGAGGGATAATTATACACTTTCTCTTTCTGTATAGCCCTGAGGTTTAGTTTTTGCTGCCGGCATTCATCCAAGAAATCCTCTTTGGATGCCGAAAGAAAAGCAGAAATAAATATCACATCCGGATTTAGATTCTCCAATTCTCCCGGGGATAAAGTCATACCCGGACGACCGGTTAGTTCAATCTCCTGGTTGACACTAACTCCACCGGCCAATTCTACCATCTGGTTCTCAAAACGCTCACCTTTAACTGCAAAGAGAGGTTTGCCCATGCTGTAGTATACTCTTGGTTTTTCCTTTATGCGGCCGTAACCATTTTTGATTATTCTAATCTTGTCTTCTATGTATGAGGCCAGTTCCTCCGCTTTCGCAGTCCGGTTGACTCTCACTCCATAACTTCTGATCAATTCCAGATATTTATCCGGATTCTGCAGATCATGGTGCAGCTTATCCAATCCTCCATTGAGGAATACATCTTCCCAGAGCCCGACTACGGTTTTCTTTTCTTTTACCCCTATAGCCAGCAATATGGCCTCCATCATTTCCATCGCCCGGGTCAGGGGATATCCCCCTTCAAAGCTTCCCTCCTGGTAGAGGTCCGCTGCCGCCCTCCCTTTCAGGGCAATTTTACCTCTGCACTGCGGACACTCATCCCCTTGTTTCCCGTTTGCGGCAGCCTTAAATTTAGCTCCCATAGGGCCATAGAAATCACGGCGGTAAAGCAGACGGCCGCATTGCGGGCAAAAGGTGTTAAGGTATTGAGTCCCGGGAGAATTAAACAGATAAACATAGTTCAAATAATTTTTTAACTTGACCACCAGTTCTTCTGCTTCCCTAATGGACATTTCTTTATTTAAAGCGGCTGCCTCCATAGGCAGAAAGCGCATAATCTGCAACGGGATATCTGAAGATATGCCGGCTATGATCTCAGCCAGAGCTGTAATCTCATCTTGCTTATTTTCTTCAGCTATGCATGATACTTCCACATGGATCCCCTGCCGCCACAGCTTTTCCAGGTTGCGCAGCACCGGCCGCACTGTGCTTCCTCCGCAGTTTCGGTATGACTCATCGGCCAGTCCCTTGATACCGGTATTGATAAAATCCAGGTAGGGAGCAATCTCTTGCAGGGAAGATTCGGTAAAATAGGTATTGGAAGAACATCCCACCAGCAGTCCTGCCTTTTTGGCCTCCCGGGCTACATCCAGAAAAGTCAGAAAAGAAGCCAGCGGATCATTCATAAGGAAGGCGATCCCCAGACAATGGTTTTTCTGAGCCATATTAATCACCTGCTCCGAAGAAAGAGCTTGCAGGGCATTGCTGGCGGGTTGCATTTCTCCCACAATTACGGTGGAAATACAGCCCGGACAGTTAAAATTACATCCGGCCGTGGTAATTTGCAGAAATTTACCTCCGGGATAAAAATGAAGCATCGGCATGGTTTCTATGGAAATAGGGCAAGCCACCAGATAGCGATGCGGATATAGCTCTGCAATACCAGCGCCGGAATTATGATACATTCCGCAGGCTCCGCGTCCCCCCTCGGGAATAAAGCATCCCCTTTCGCAAATCCAGCACTGCATCAGGCCGACCTCCTTATTATTATCCATAAACCGCTTTCATCCTGTTTTATTTCAAAATCCTTTATACCGGCCTGCTCCAGTTTGGCCCGATAATCAGCCGCCCTGCTCTTGACCACCCGCTGCCGGCGTTGTCGGTTCCAATCCGGATCCCGCAGCAGCATTTCCTTTTCAATCTTTTTCAAGAGTTCTTGATTGCCAAATCCTCCGCCGATGCAGGTCATCCCCCCAGGGGCCAGTACCCGATGGATCTCCCGGAAGGCCTGAGCCTGATCTTCCCAAAAAAACAGAGAGCCCCGGCTGATTGCCAGATTAACACTCCCATCCGGCAGCGGTATGGCATGGACATCCCCCTGTAAGGTTTTTACTCGGGACTCCAAACCGCGGTCATGAATATATCCTTGAGCCAGGTCCAGCATTTCAGCCAACTCGTCGAACAGCACCATTTCCAGTTCGGTGATTTGGGCCAGCGCCAGCCCCAGATAGCCGCCTCCACATCCGATATCCAGGCAGCAACCCTTGTTTATTCCGGTCCGGGCAATTATTTGTTCTGCTATTACCGGATATATCGGGGCAAAAACTTCCCGGGCAATTTTATCGAATTCAACTACATTGATTTCCATACTTACCTCCGTCTTTTCGGTCTTATAGCCAGTTCCAGCTCCGCTGCGGCCTGCTGAAGGAGCGGTTGATCTCAGTAACCGCAAAATCAATGCCATAGAAGCGCTGATAAAAGTTTTGCGCCTCTTTCTCCAGGTCAAAATTAAAAATATCCGGGTGCAGAATATTGGCAATGTTCATTAACCCCAGAATCCAGCGGGGACTGCCAAAATCCCAGCCGGGAGCAGGATGAGCATAAATTCTGCTTGCCTACTGGTTCAGCCCATTATTTTCCCGCAGGCGGGGTCAGTCCTATATACCGCCGCAGTCTTTAAGCAGGGAATTCACCTCTTCATCAGAAAGCTCGTAATGATAGAATTTCTTATAGAACTCCCGGGTTTCCTGGGCCATATCATATTTATAGATATCGGGATAAAGCAAGTTGCTCAGCCATTTCAGTCCCAGTATGCGGTTTACTGAAGGGGGGCGGTCAAACCAATTAAAAGGACCGCTGGGTACGGCATAGACTTTTTTATTTTTCACCGCCGCAATGCTTTGCCACTTGGGATCGGTCAGCAACTTGCTGTAATATCCTCCCTGGGTGTCATTCCAGCTCAGAATGACATCAGGGTTCCAGGCAAGTATCTGTTCCAGGGAAACCGGAGTCATGCCCATGCCGCCCTTCATCGCAACATCAGCCACATTTACTCCCCCCGCCATTTCCAAAACCTCGGTATGACTTGATCCTTTCGGATCAGTCTCCAGTCCTTCAGCCCCTTCGGCGTAATATACCCGGACCCGTGCCTCTTCGGCAATTCCTTTGGTATTGGACTGAATATCAGCTAATGTCTCCCGGCAATAAGCGCTCAATTCATTAGCCTGCTTTTCTTTATTTAAAAGCTTGCCGGCAAACTCATAGGTCTCATCCAGTTTATTCAGATCACCATTCATCACAATAACCGGGATATCCACCTGCTGCTGAATTTCATCCGCCTGGGATATGGTGGTTTCATCAATAACTCCCATGGAAATAATCACGTCAGGGTGAATTTTCAGCAATTCCTCAATATTGCAGGTAGCTTTGGCATACCAGCCGCCCAGATTGGGAAGGCTCTGATATTCAGGAAGGATGTATTCCTTTTCTCCCTCACGCAATTCATAGTTCCAGCCGATTAACAATTCCGGCTCCAGAGTGTAGGTGAGGATAGCGCCCACCGGGCTGGTGGAAAAGACCTTGTCTATCTCAGTCGGTATGGTATGCTCCCGGCCTGCCATATCTGTAATAGTACGCATTTCAGGTTCTGCTGTTTTAGCTGTTCCTTTCGACTCTTCCTGGCCGCAACCGGCCAAAAAGCAGCTCATAACCAGAGCCAGTATGGTCAGCAAAACTATTGATTTTCTTCCTTTCAGCAAGATATACCCTCCTATTTTATAACTTTTTTTGGTTCCCGGCTTTTATAGATAAAATCCCCTGTTCCTATGCCAAGGCATAGATCTGGTCTGATTTTGGGGCCGGGGTCAAATTCCCTTCCGCTATTTGATAGCCGGAAGGAATACAGACTTTCAACTCCTTATTAAGTCGGTTTCTGACCGATATGATTTCCACCTCCACCCCATAGAGAATTTTGAGTCTCTCAGCCGTTATAGCTTCGGCTGGGGGCCCGCTGTGTAAAATCCTGCCTTCATTTAAAAGCACCACCCGGGTAGAATAGAGGAAAGCATGTTCAGGAAAGTGGCACGACATTAAAACGGCCAGGTCCAATCCCGCCAGTTGCTTAACATGGCTCAAGACCTTGATTTGATTGCCGAAATCAAGGCTGGAAGTAGGCTCATCCATAATGAGGATTTTCGGTTGCTGGGTCAGCGCCCGGGCAATCAGAACCAGCTGTCTCTCCCCTCCGCTTATCTCGGTATAAATCCGATTCCGCAGATATGATATATTCAGCATTTCCAGAGCCTGTTCGGCGATTTTCACATCCCGGGAAGAAGGGGAAGCGAAAGGCTTGATATGGGCTGTCCTTCCCATCAGAACCACATCCAGTACCTGAAAGGGAAAGGGCGGAGTATGCATCTGCGGAATATAGCCGATTACCCGAGCAATCTGAGCGGAAGTCCAGTGTTTGATGTTTTTGCCATCCAGCAGCACCTCTCCTCCATGAGGCGGCAACAGTCCCAGTATGGTTTTGATCAGGGTGGTCTTACCACAGCCGTTAGCTCCCAGGAGGCCGATCACTTCTCCCTCGTTTATTTCCAGGGAAATACCGTCTACCACATTTTGCCGTCCGTATCCGCAACTCAGGTTTTTAAGCTCCAGTTTCATTTCCATCCCCACTTACTGTTTAATAATAAATATAGAAAAAAAGGTACTCCTATGAGAGCCGTCAAAATCCCCAATGGTATTTCCATACTGGCCAACAGACGAGCCAAATCGTCCACCAGCAGCAAATAACCGCCTCCCAGCAAAATAGACGCCGGCAGCAGCACCTGGTAATTAGGCCCTACGATCATTCGGGCCAAGTGCGGTATCACCAGTCCTACCCAGCCGATAAGTCCGCTGACGGAAACCGACGCTGCCGTCATAAGGGTACAGCAGAGGATAACCACAGCCTTTAAGCGTCTGGTATTGAGGCCCAGTACCTGTGCCTCCTCCTCACCCATGGCCATAACATTAAGCCGCCAGCGTAAGAGAAACAGCAATATCATCCCTGCCATTATGGGCACCACTACCATATAGATATCCTGAGGGTTAATGGAAGCCAAACTCCCCATCAGCCAGAAGGTAATAGCCGGCAATTTATCGTAGGGATCAGCTATATATTTTATGCCGGAAATAGCCGCCGTAAATAGTGAGCCGATCATGATGCCGGACAGCACCAAAGCCAGCATAGGATCATGCCGAATCCTCAGACTGATTCCATAGGTCAGGGCAACTGCTGCCAAACCGCCTATAAAAGCCATTATCTGTATCCCTATCATGCTGAAAGAAAAATATATCCCCAGAGCTGCTCCAAAACCTGCTCCCGCCGAGGCCCCGAGTATGTCCGGAGAAACCAGGGGATTTTTAAACATCCCCTGATAGGCGGCGCCGGCAGTGGATAGTGCCGCTCCTATCATTATGGCGGCCAGGATGCGGGGCAAGCGCACTTGGAAAATGACTGTTTCCACAGTATCGCTCCACCTTTGTTCCAGGGGCAATACCCGGGTGGCTAAAACCTCCAACAGCTGCCCGGGAGGTACCGAGTATCGCCCCAGAACAAAGGAAAGAATAAAGATAAGTATGAGCACAATCAAAAGAACTCCAATCCTCCAGCTATTGCCCTTTCTGCTTTCTATTGCTGCGATTTTCTCCTTGATAGCTGCCTGCACCACAGTCTTCCTTTCATAAAAGGCCAATTTCGAAGGCGGAGGTAAACTGGCTTTTTTGTTATGTATAGTTGGTATATGTCTTATTATTTATATTTTTATTTTAGTTTGAGTTTGGTTTTGTTGTATTTTATTTATTTCTATGGAATTTTAGATATTCCTGCTTAATTTTAAATTTTCTTTATAAAAATTTCTTAAATAGGCCTAAGAATGACAAAATGAGGTCTGTCATAGACCTCATTTAATACCAATTTATATTTTATTTTCCTTAAATTAACCTTCCATGGCCCGCAGGGAAGCAGCCCAATATGAAAATATCCCAACTACGCTATATATTTTGCCGCGGAATTTCCATGTCATCTGTTCTGGCTTATTATGCGCAAATTATCAAAAAGTTCGGCCACTGTAATAGGCCCGACTCCGCCCGGTACGGCACTGGCTATGCGGGCTTTAGCCCTGGCCTCTTCATGGACGTCGCCCAGCATTTTGCCGTTCCCGTCAAAGTTGATACCGACATCTATTATTACGCTTTCTTCCCTTACCATATCCGGGGTAATAAAGTTGGCTTTTCCTACTGCAGCTACCAGAATATCAGCCTGTCGGGTTTCATCTCTCAGGTTTCTGGTACGGGAATGACAGAGGGTAACAGTGCCGTCTTCAGAACTCATCATCATGGCCAGAGGGCTGCCCAGAATAGCGCTTCTGCCTACAATGCATACTTTCTGCCCCTCAATATTTATATGGTAATGTTTCAGCATGCTGATAACTGCTCTGGGGGTGGCGGGCCTTATTCCAGCCTGCTTGCTGATCAATTTGCCCAGGTTGAAATTGTGTATGCCTTCCACATCTTTATGATAGTCAATGGCATTGACCAGTTCGCTGGTTTGCAGATGGGCCGGCAGGGGGGTCTGCAGCATGATCCCGTTGACACCGGGATCGCGGTTTAATGCTCCAATATATTTAATTGCTTCCTCCGGGCTGATACCAGCCGAAAGATTAGCTATCTCTACTTTTACTCCGGTCTCATCTCCAAACTTTTTTATGCCGTTCACATAAGACAGTGAGCTTTTATCATCGCCCACTCGTATAACGACCATACTCATATGGTTTTGCTGAGCCGCCTGGGCCACATCCCGCTTTATTTCTTCCCGTATTTCTTTGCCGTAAATTAACACCTTTTTCCTCCGCCTTGTTTTTTTAAAACGCCTGTTCAATGTGATTAATGCCTGGCTGGCCGCCAGCGTCAATAAGTATAGTGATAACGTCGAATTGAATTTCCCGGTAAGGCCCTTTCCAATTGTTTAAGTATACCATAGCCGCCTTACGCAGATGATTTATCTTCTGCCTGGTAACGGCCTCCTCGGGAGAGCCGAATTGAGTGCTTCTTCTGGTTTTCACCTCTACGAAAACCAGTTTTCGGTCCTTCTCACATATTATGTCCAGTTCTCCATAACGGGTGTAATAGTTTCTCTCCAGAATATCATATCCTTTGCCTTGCAGAAAATGTGCCGCTATACTTTCTCCCCACAATCCCAGTTGCCGTCTCATAACCTGCTCCTGTATATTTTCTATCGGTTTCTTTTCCGGATTCTTCTATCTTAACATTCTCCGTCCATTTTTAAAATATAACCAAAATCCTCTCCATCCATTGACATTTGTTCTTTATATTTAATGGTAATCAAGACAGTTCCATCAAGGGCATCTATTACCGATAAAAAATAAGCCGACAGAAGGAATTATTCTCTGCCGGCTTATTTTTTAAATAGTTCTTGAAGAAGAACAATTTTCAGCTTATTTTTTTACTTTTCATACGGAGTAACCACCCATTTTATACATCCATCTTCAGCCCCAGCCGTCGCTTTCTAACCTGGTACGGTTCAATATTTTTTATCCATGGAATATATGAATGCCAGTATTTCTGCAATAACTGCATAAAGCTGGGGCGGGATTTCTTCATATAAATCAAGGGCCATGAGGTATTCTACCAGTTGCCGGTCTTCTTTTAAAGGCACTCCGCTATCACGGGCCACCTCTTTTATCCGTTCGGCGATGTAGCCGCGCCCCTGGGCCACCACTGCCGGCGCCTGGTTTTTCTCCGGGTCATAGCGCAAGGCTACCGCTTTTTGCATTTCATCCTTTTCGTAACCATTTGCCATATTTTACTCCTACACTGTTACGTCTATGGAGAAAGGACGGAGCTTCACCGCCGCTTCTTCCATCTGCGGCTTCAGCTTATCGGCCGTTTCATCCTTCCGGGCTACTCTGACTCCCAGGTTGATGACGCTGTAGCCCAGTTGTCCAAGGCTGTCGACTAACTGCCCCATATTCCGGTTCAGATGCTCCATCACATTTTCCCCTTCAACTACCCCCTGCACTGTCAAGGTATGATTACGGTTCCAGTTCACATGGAAGAGCACCATGCCCATTTGGGCGGTATCCAGGGATACGATAAATTTAATATTGTCCTGGTCTTTAAGCAGATTTTTGCCTGCGTCCCGATTGACCCGCAGCTGACATAGACGGTATTCATCATTGATCTTGACCGGAAAGGAGAAGTAGTAATAATTGAAGTTGGAATCCGGCAGGCGGCTGAGATAATTAAATATCCGCTGCCCGCTGATTTCTTTTTCCATGCCCTCTATTCTGCCCAGCAGTTCCGTTGCCAGCGGAGATTTGGATCCGACGTCGGCACTTTTTATTATATCTTCCAGCAGGATCAGGCTTCGTATGACTTCTTTTTCGGACTGAAGCCAGTTCTGGATTTTCTCCGTCGTGACCGCCGGCTTATCTCCGGCCGGCTGCGGCAAAAGGTCCAAAAGGGGACGGAGAAGTTCCACCAGCTTAAGCACTTCACCTTCATTTTTAAGTCCGGTCAATATGGCGGCGCTTTTATCTCCTCCGGCTGGAGTCGGCGTTTCCGGATCCAGTTGGGGTAAAATCCTCCCCGCCATCGCTGGCTGGCTGTCTGCCTTCTCAGCGGCCGGCCGGTTGACCATGGCGGCCGCTGCCTCTTCCCCATCCGCCCGGGTTGAATACAGAACCGGGGCTGGAGTGCGCTCAGCAGCACTTTGACCAGTTCTTTCAGCAGACGGACGGTTCATGCTATTGGAGGAAATCTCGTCTGCGTCCACAGGTATTGACACTGCTGAAGGGGGCGGGCTTTCCGGCCTGGCTTGCTGCCCGCCTTCTGCCCGCAACTGGGCTTGAGCGGCAGGCGGCATTTCCCGATTAGGCGCCGGTGGTTCGGGCGGCAGGACCATACTCTTGCTTTCCGCCGCCATCGGCTGAGCTGGCGTATTGGCTGCCGGCCTTGCCTGGTTCGCCGCCGGCTCGCTGTATTGCATGCCGGGAAACGGTTGAGCCGGGCCGCGGCCGGCCTTACTGCTTTCCGCAGCATTATTGCCATCCGTCTGCACGGTTTGAGGAGTGATCACTTCCGGAGATAAGCGCACCGCCGGTTGGGGAGGCTCGCCGACTGCCGGACGCGAAAGCTCACCCAGGCTGCGGGCAAGGCTCTGCAGCAGCTTGCCCAGATCACTGTCGGGAGCGGTAAACTGCAGCAGGGCACTTAATATGGGTTGATTCACCGGCAGATTACGGGACAGGGCAAAAGCGACCACTTCCAGACGGCGCTGGTCGGCTCCGCCCAGAAGGTTGATGCCTTTCGCCATTTCGCTCAGGTTATGGGGAGTAACCGGCAAATTATGCTGCAGCAGCTTGCGGGCCATTATAACTGTATCTTCCCGGGCAGGAATACCCAGGTTCTGCAGATTGGCTGACAGACTGGCATTCTCCACCTTTTCCATACGTTCGGGGCTGAGCACTTTTAAATAGGTTTTACCGTCCCTGAAGTCGTCTACCATAAGAAAAAGCTGCTGCCCCGATTTGACCATCACTTCAGTAGCCGCTTCAATTAAGCGGCCTTTAAGCAGCATTGTCACCAGGCCGTCAGCTTTTACTTCCTGGACCGTTCCCTGCAAAATCTCGCCCCGGGAAAAGGAAATGCCCTGGTCGGATGGGGTGGCAATATTAAGCATCATTCTGGTCAAAGAGACCTGGTTGCCTTCCATAGACACCTCCTGCTAACAAGGATTTTACCGGTTCAAAGCTGCGCCGGTGTATATTACAGGGTCCTTTTGTCATCAATGCCTGTACATGTTGCCGGGTGGCATAGCCTTTGTGCTGACTGAAGCCATAGCCCGGATAAATAAGGTCCAGAGCCTCCATACTCGCATCCCGCTCCACTTTAGCCAGAATGGAAGCACAGGCAATGGAAAAGCTCAGACTGTCACCTTTAATCAGGGATTGCTGTTTAATATTTATATCGGGTAATTTAAGGGCATCAATAAGCAGAAAATCGGGTCGGGGATACAGTTCAGCCACAGCCGTATACATAGCTTCCCGGGTAGCGTTAAGGATATTGATTTCGTCCAGGTAAGGCGGATTTATGGCTGCAAGCGCCCAGGATAGAGCAGCCTCCTTAATTTGGGCGGCCAGTTTTGATCTTTTGCCCGGGCTCAGTTTTTTGGAATCATCTACCCCGGCGATAAAGGTTTGGCGGGGGAAAATTACGGCTGCCACCACCACCGGTCCGGCCAGCGGCCCTCGCCCTACTTCGTCAATACCAGCTATGTATTTGAACCCCTGTTGACAGGCTTCTTCTTCATATTTATGCAGGCTCCTGATTCTTTGCCGTTCTTTCCTTAAAGCATCGTCCATGATCTACCTCCGGTCTTTTAGCGGTTACGGTGAGCCAGCGTTGCCGCCAGCATTTCACCCTGCAATATCGCCTCTTTTATGCCTTTAACCGCCCGGGCGTCTCCAATCATAAATACGCTGGGATGCAGGGTTAAAGCCTTAAAATATATTTCATTATCCGGCTCGTAGCCTATCGCCGCCACTATATAATCGGCCGGCAGGATTTCCTCCTGTTCATCCCTGCGGATGATCCGTAAACCTGGGGGAATTATTTCCATCGCTTTAGTGCCGGTCAAGGTTAAAACTCCGCCGTTCTTAAGGCGGTTGAGCAGATCCCGCCTATTTTTCTTTTCCATCGTCCGGGCCATAAACCCCGCTTGTTCAACAATAGTAATATCATTACCGGTCTCAAGCAGGCAAGCGGCAGTTTCACAGCCGTCACTTCCGCCCCCTATAATAACAACCTGCTGACCGCTAAGCTGATACCGGCCGCTTAATATATCCTCCACCTGCAGGCATTGCGGTCCCTTCCAGCCCGCGAAAGCCGGCTGCAACGGTTTTGATCCGGTGGCAATGATCAGGTGGGCGGGGCATTCCTGTTCCAGATATTCCGCTTTAAAAAGCTGATTAAGTTTTATCCCCACCGAACTCTTCTGTAGTTGCTTTATCAAATAATCCCTGAATAGAGCTATTCTCTCTTTATGGGGAGGCACTGCCGCCAGATTTAATAATCCCCCCAGCTTTTCCTCTTTTTCGAACAGGTTCACTTCAAATCCACGCTGAGAAATAGCCAGAGCCGCCTGCATTCCCGCCGGGCCCCCACCCACTACAACAACTCCGGGCCGTTTCTTAATATTGATGCTTTTCCCGGTTAAGCATTCCCGCTCTCTGCCCGCAGCCGGATTAACCGTACAACCGACATTTATATTCCCGAAACTGCTTTCGATACAATGATTGCACATTATACAGGGGCGAATATCCTCAAGCTCGCCCTTCTCAGCCTTGCAAGGCCAATCGCTGTCAGCCAGCAGGGCTCGTCCCAGGAAAACCAGATCGGTCTGCTGCTTGGCAATCATTTCTTCCGCCATCTGCGGGGTTCTGATAATACCGCCGCTGACCACCGGTATTGACACCGCCTGCTTTACCGCTGCCGCCATATAGCTGCGCCAGCCCTCGGGATAAGATGCCGGTTCAATACTGGTAAGTCCCGATTCATAAGTACCGCAGGAACAATTGATCAGCTCCGCTCCCGCTGCTTCCAACAGCCGGCAAATTGCCAGCGATTCGGTCATCTCCAGACCCCCGGGGACAAAATCGTCAATATTGAGGCGGACTCCCAGCACCAAGTCTGGAAAGCTTTGTTTTATCCCGGTCACTATTTCCAGCAGCAATCGGGCCCGGTTTTCAAGGCTTCCCCCATACTGGTCCGAGCGCTGGTTGGAATCCGGGGAAAGGAACTGGTTAATCAGGTAACCATGAGCAGCATGAAGCTCAACCCCGTCAAATCCAGCTGTATGCGCATAGCCGGCGGCAGCAATGAACTTATCCCGCAGGTTCTCTACTTCCTCCCCGGAAAGTTCCCGGGGAATCTCCCTGCTGTTCTTCACCGGCAGGGGGGAGGGAGCCACCGGCTGCATCCCGGTAATTATCTCGTGGGTCTGACGCCCGGCGTGGAATAGCTGTATGATTGCTCTGCTGCCGGCTGTCTTTACGGTCTCGGCCAAACGGCTCAAACCTCTTATGTAGCGGGGATGGTCAATCAATATCTGGCCAAAACCTTCTTTCCCTACAGGAGCATCGACACAGGCAGCTTCGACTATGATCAAGCCTGCCCCACCCCGGGCCCGGTCCTGATAATAGGCTATCTGCCGTTCACTCACCCCACCATCCAGATTGGCATATTTTAAGGCCATGGGGGCCATCACTACCCGGTTTTTGAGCATCACCCGGCCAACTTTAAACGGCGAAAAAAGCGCCGGAAATCCTTCCATCACTCCACCTCCACTGGCATAAATAAATTCTGCAAAATTGGTTTATGCACATTGACTAAGCGGTATTCAGTCGCTTGGGCCAAGCAGTGCAACCCTTCTGCGCATCACATTATCCCCCAATTTTTATGTTGAAACCGGAAAGGCGCCGACTGCTCACTTTAGTTACTGCGGTAATAAGGCTCTCCCAATTGACTGCGGGTGGATTCCAGAACCGCTTGCAGAGTGGAAAGATCGCCTTTACTCAGATAAGGCTCCTGACCCTGGTTTATTTTTTCGATAGCCGCTTCTACCGGTATTACGCGGTATTTAAGTTTTCCATTGTCATTATAAGGATGAGAAAAAGTTGGAGTATAAGAAACCTCATCCAGCCAGGTTTGGCCATTCTCCATATTTTTGCTGAACTTCATTTTAAGGACGATGCCGCTGTTCCTCTCCCGGCCATGCTGAGCGCTGATGAAATTCCCCATGGAGTAGATAACAAATTTATCTTTATCTCCCTCTTTAACCATTTCCATAGTCTGAACCACATGGGGATGATTTCCCAATATAACATCGGCTCCGGTTTCCAGTAATTCGTGGGCCATCAATATTTGCTCCTGAGTAGGCCGGGGCGTATATTCCAGCCCCCAGTGCAGCACCAGAATCAATACATCCACCTGGGGGCGCAATGTCTTGATATCCGCTTCAATCTTGTCCTTATCCAGGAAGTTAAAAAACTCCGGATGCTCTTGGGGTAAAGGTATGCCATTGGTTCCATAACTGTAAGCCAGATAGGCAACCTTAATCCCTCTGATATCCTTAATCAAAAAAGACCGGGCTTCCTCCTCATTACGATAGGTCCCCACCGTATCCAGGCCTGCACCCTGAAGCACATCCAGGGTACGCATAGCCCCCTTATAACCCCGGTCCAGGGAATGGTTATTGGCGGTAATGACCAAATCAAAACCGGCTTCTTTAAAAGCTGTTGCCACCGCATCAGGGCTGTTAAAAGTAGGGTAGCCGGTATATCCGCTTTCCGGACCGGCCAAGGCGGCTTCAAAATCAATGGAACTGTAATCCCCTTCGTTTATCAGTTCCTTTACTTCGGCAAAAAAATGGTCATAGCGATAGGTTCCGTCCGCCTGCAGCCCCGATCTTATCTGGGGGCCATGCATCAGACAGTCACCCGCCGCAGTAAGCGTAATGCTCTCTATTAGAGGAGCCTTTTTTACTTCTTCCGCGACTGCATCTTTATCCTCACCTTTTTTGCCGGCCTCAGCCTGCAAATCCTCATAAATCGTTACCGAAGCCAAACAGCCCAGACACACGAGCAATACCACAAGGCCAGCGCGTTTAAACAAAATAATCCTCCTTGGGTTTTATTTGCAAAAAGAATAAAGAGGAATTTCTACTTTATTCCTCTTTATTGTAACGTTTTATTCCTTTTTCGTCTCTTGTAAAACGGTGATATTTATTTGCGGATTTCCATTTCCCACAGATCCTTATTATCGACTTTTATATCTACGGCAAAGCCTTGTGACAAAGCCAGTTTACTTACATTCTCTTTTGAGGTCTGGCTGCTGCCCAGTATATGCAGTTCCCTGGCTCCTGCGTCAATCGCCTTTTTAGTCCGCAATACCGGAACCGGGCAACTCAGTCCGCGTACATCCAGTTTTTCCATTTTAACGAGCACCTCCTACTCTTCCCGGTAACTATATCCGATCCATCCCATTAATATGATACCGATAACACAAGCAATCTGGCCGTAATTTCCTACCCCTGCCGCTGAGCCTGCCAGCATGAAGTTATGACAGAAGGCAGCTCCTACAATCATTCCCACTACCACCGCCGCAGCATCCATATCCCCTTCACCGGATAGAATCAACTGCCGCAAGGGGCAGCCGCCAAGCAAGGTGGCAGTAAGACCAACCAGGAATAACCCCAAAAAGTTCCACAACTGCATAGTATGGGCAATAGGCTGATCAGCAAATCCGGGCTTGAAGAATCCGAATACCAGATTTAAGACCAGAGCTCCGATAAATATGCCTATAAACCCTACCAGTAAATAATTGTCCCTTAACAATATAAAATCCCTGATTCCCCCGCTGAGGCACATACGAGTACGCTGGGCCAGAAATCCCACTAACAAACCGGCAATTAAAGATATGCCCAGGGGCGCTGCCATAGAGCCCGGCCCTTCTTTACTGAAGAACAGTGGACCTCCGGCTTCGGGATTGAAAAGGGTGCCTTTTAACAGCAGGAAAAGGAAAAAGGCAAAGATGATAGGCAGCAAGTAACCGCCGACATTGGAATGGCTGTATTCCGCCCGGCCCAAATTAAATCCTTTTTTCAGGAAGAATACCCCGGCGCCTACGCCGGCTATAAAGCCGATAAAACCTACGACCGCATTAAAATCTCCCCCAGCCATTCTCAGCACATCTCTTAAAGGACAGCCCAGAAAAACCAGGGCCCCAACCATCATAAATACGCCCATAATAAATCGTACCAGCGTGGCTGAACCTCCCCGGGCTTTAAACTCGCCGCTGAACATGGCGGTAAACATGGCTCCCAGTATAAGTCCTATTATCTCCGGGCGTACATACTGCACTACTCCTGCCCGGTGCAGGCCTAAGGCTCCGGCAATATCCCTTTCAAAACAGGCTATACAGAATCCCATGTTGCCCGGGTTACCCAGTTTGACCAGAATAGCGGCAAAGGCTCCTATAACCAGTCCGGTCAACAGAATAAACCATTTGTTTCTGCTCACTGTTACTAATCCTCCTTTGTGAATATAACTTTTAGTTATATTAAAACTGTTTTTATTTTATAGTCATATCTATTCTGCAAAGATTTGTTTAATCCTTCCTAAAATGCGCATAATTCATTTATTTTTTTACATAACTAATAAATAGAGTGCGAAGCCTCGCGGAATCTTTAGAGAACTACGGAGATTTTCAAGGCTTTTCCACGTGTTTCCCTGGCTTCCAGGTATTTTGCCACAAAAATCGAATACCCTAATTGGAACACAGGAAAACGCGGATTAACGCTGATAACCTTAAAGAGAGAAATCTGCGTAAATCCGTGTACAGAAGAAGAATATCACTTGATTACAGATTAAAAATACAACAACTCTGTTCGGATGCATGTTAGAAAAAACCGCCGTCGCAGGTTTACCTCATTAGGCTATCTGTCCCTATGACGGCTTTATGTTGGCAATAAATGTTTTTAATAGATAGAAACTTATAGTTCACACAATCCACTCTTTTTTCAGTCGCCACAACCCCGCCTGCACACTTTCTACGCCAGCGGTATCGCCCGCCTTTATCCTTTCATGATGGCGAAACAGTCGTTGCCAGCTAGCCTGCACTTGACGCTTTAAGTCAGGGTAAAAATTTGTGAGGATCACATCACTTTCTTTCCGAATCCCATAGTCAGCAAGCATTTGACGAAACCGTGCCTCATCAGTTTTCGTCTCGCCGATATATTGGAGGCAAAGTATCTTATTCCAGTCGTACATATCAAAAAATACCGCTTCATCTGTCGGAATACACAATTGCAGAATCCTGCTGTCGGTTGATGGTTCAACACTATGTAAATCTCTAAAAGCCCAATAAGGGTACTCAGCCCCCTCCGGCTTGGGCAAATATTTTTCCGCTTCTAGGGCAAACCAACCATATGCCGCTACAAAAATCGGAGCGCTTTCCCCATATTTTTTTACCACATATTCCCGTTTAGAAAAACAAATGTTATCCCGCCCCAGAAAGTTCACTACAGCCTCCGATTGGGAGGAATAGAGCATTACCGTATTATCTGTGTTACCCACTCTTTTTTCACCTCCCATATATTCCCGTACTTTTTATTGCTGCCCGGAATGATAGAGTCGTCAAACAATCGGCTCCAGCTCTCAATAATCTTTCTCTTTATCTGTGGATAAAACTGCGACATATATGCTTTAGTATCGCTTACACCATATTGCTCCAGCAATTGGCGGTGGTGTTCGGCATCTTGCACATCCGCCGGAATATAGGAATAATTGAGGATTATCCCCCACTTGTCGATATTTACCATCGTGATTAAGGACGGGTCTAATATAAGTTCCATTATGATAGTTCCCGAACCGGGCAGCATGGTCGCCTCCCGAGTGAAGGATATCCATATAGGATATTCCGCATCGTCCGGCTTTTGGGAAGCGCGGGGGCTATTTTTTACCAGCCAATCATACGCCTCTAACACTAAATGGGCGTGTTCATCTAAATCTCTGTAAATATATTCTTTTTTAGCTACATATCTGCCGGTTTCATCAAGTTCTTGGGCGACGTTTTCATTCTGTTTCGTCCAGACTGTAATGCTGCTCATCAGCTTTCCCTTCTTTCCTTCATAAAGCCCGTCAATATCCGAAAGCAGAATCAATTATCAGCGCTACATAAAAGGGCGACATGAGCCGACATGGTATAATTATCTCCAAACAGCCTGTCAGCCGATTCGATTTTCTGATAGCTGACCAAGTCGTTTTCATTGACAATCGGGATGATACCATGCTCCAGCAAAGTCGAAAAAGTGCGGAACAGGTTGTAACGCCGCTTTTCACAGCGCATATCTTCTTCGTCTAATAAGATTTGAGCGGCGACCCTGCCATATTCATTGAACAGCTATCATGGATGCCAGGGCTTTTATTCCAGGCTGAGCCGCCCTAATTTACCTTTGCGAAAATCCTGCAGCAGCACATTACAGGTTTTTTCCACATCCACTTCCCCGCCTTTAATAAGGTGCCCCTTGCTTCGGGCTATATCCGCCAGCAGTTCCTGCTCCGGCCGCTCCGGGGAGCCAAGTTTAAGCTTTTCCTGCAGCAGGTTCGGAGCTTTATCCTTTAATACCCGCAGCAAATAGAGGCATACATCATATTCCTGATAAGCCTTATCTCCTACTATATCAAGCAGAGCCAGTTTCAGGCCCTGCGCTTCGCTTTCGACTTTCGGCCACATCAAGCCGGGGGTATCCATAAACTCTATATCATCCCGTATTCGTACCCACTGTTTTCCTCGGGTCACACCAGGCCGGGCTCCGGTTACGGCTACCTTTTTCCCGGCCAGGCTGTTTAAAAAACTGGATTTGCCTACGTTAGGCACCCCTACTATCATCAGCCGGGCCGGGCGGGCCCTTCTTCCCCTGTTTTTCAGATCTTGCAATACGGGGGCAAAGCTGGCGGCAATAAGCTGTAAAACTTCACGGGAGCCTTTACCCCGGCTGGAATCCATCGCCGCAGCCAGATGGCCTTCCTTGCGGATGATTTCCAGATGACGGCTGGTATCCGCCGCTGGGGCCAGATCCATCTTATTTAAGACGATAATGTTCTTTTTAGGGCTGATGAGTTTTTCCAGCTGCGGGTTGCGGCAGGAAAAAGGAGCCCGGGCATCTACCAGCATGGCAACTAAATCCACCAGCTTCAGATTCTCCTGTATCTCTCTCTGGGCTTTGACCATATGGCCTGGAAACCAGTTAATAGTCACGATCCGCCCTCCCGTTAACAGATTAAATGCGATAAAGAAAAGGAGAACACCCGGCGGTATCCTCCTCTCTCACTGTCGCTTTATGTTTGGCTGAATTAAAATCTGCCTTTTTCCTTAACCCGGGCTTTCTTTCCGGTCAGGCTGCGCAGATAAAATAAACGCGCTCTGCGGACTTTGCCTCTGCGGGTAACTTCAATCCTGGCGATTTTAGGCGAATGAATCGGGAAGGTTCTCTCCACGGCTACACCGTAGGAGATTCTTCTGACTGTAAATGTCCGGGACAAGCCGCCGCCGCGAACTTTAATCACCGTGCCTTCGAAGATCTGAATTCTTTCCCTGGTGCCTTCGACCACCTTAACATGTACCTTCACATTATCTCCGGGAGCAAAATCCGGTATGTCTGGTTTAAAATATTCATTCTCAATTGATCTGATTATATCGCTCACTATTCCGACCTCCTTCCAGCAGGCGTTCATACATTGTGTCCCTAATGCAGCGGACCGCCTTCGTTACACAGAACATTGGTATTATATCATAATCTTTATCTATAACTCAAGCAAAAACTGGCCTACTCAAACCAATATCCTCCCAACAGACGATCAAGAATAATTGAGACCGCACTGCGCACCGACAAATGATTGTAACTGGCATCCCCCTCTATCGGTTCCAATATATAGGTGCAGGAATCCATCAACCCTTTCTCTATTCCCCAACCGGTGCCAAAAAGGATTAAAAAAGGGTTGGCGCGGTTAAAAATCTCACCCTTCATCTGCTTGTAGGATATCGTATTAGGATATACTCTGGCATCGGTAGCTATAGTATCCGGCTGCAGTCCGGTTTCATCCTCAATAAAATCAAGCACTTCATCCAGATTATCAGCTATCTGTAAACGGCTGAAGGCCTCTTTTCTATCCGGGTTGTAGTTTCCCCCAAAGCCCTGCTGCCAATAGGAGACAATCTCTTCAATCAGGCGGTGCTGGCTGGGGGAAGGGTGAACCACAAAGAAACGCTCCACCTCGTAAGTTCGGGCTACCCGGGAAATGTCATGCAGATCCAGGTTGGTAACTGAGGTGGTAATGGTATCCATCCGCTTATTGTACATAGGATAATGCAGAAGCGCTATATAAACTTTGCCCTTTCTCACCTTTTATAGCTCCCTGTTAAATAGTATTTCCTGCAGCAGCAGCTTTTCTTCGCTGTCATATTCCCGGTTTAACAGCAGTTCCGGACGCTTGAGCAAGGTCGTCAGGAGACTTTGCTTTTTACGCCACAAACGTATTTTTTCATGATGCCCGGAAATTAAAACCTCCGGTACTTCTTTCCGGCGGAAAGTACGGGGACGGGTATAATGCGGGTATTCCAGCAGATCATGGGCAAAGGATTCCTCCCGGGCCGATTCCTCGTCCCCCAGTACTCCCGGTATCATCCGGGCAACAGCATCAACCAGAACCATAGCCGGCAATTCCCCACCGGTTAAAACATAGTCGCCAATGGATATCTCTTCATCAAGCATATCGCCAACCCGATGGTCAATACCTTCGTAATGCCCGCAAAGCAGTGTCAGATGACTCTTTTGTCCCAGTTCCACCACCCTGGTCTGATTCAGGGGACGCCCCTGAGGGGAGAGATAAATCACCCAGGAATCGGCATCTTTGCAGCTTTCAAGGGCGGGAACCACCACATCAGCCTTCATCACCATGCCGGCGCCGCCGCCAAAGGGGTAATCATCCGCCTGCTGGTGTTTACCCGCGGCAAAATCCCGGATATTTATGAGATTAATTTCCAGCAGTTCCTTTTCCCGAGCCCTTTTGATAATGCTCTCATTAAACGGGGAAACAAACATCTCCGGGAAAAGACTTAATATATCGACCCTCATCCTAATCACCCGCTTAATCCCTAATTTCACCTCAAGTTCCGCAGATTTTATTATGGTTGCTTCCACTGCCAGAAACCTGTTTGGATGCATAAATATGCTGGAGCCTGAAGCGACGGAATATTTATGCATCCAAACTATCAAGTTATAACTAAGCAGAGGTTTCCAGCTACTATTCTCATTGCTGCCTGCCTGCCTGTGCCCTATGGGTATGGGCCGGTAATTCTTATATCAGCCCCGGCAGTAGTTTGACCAGCATCCTTTTTTCTTTCAGATCGACTTCCAGTATAACATCTTTGATAGCCGGCAGCAGAATTTCCCCATACTCCGCCGATTTAACCACATAGACATCATTGGCTCCGGTGGCGAGGATTTCCGTGAGTTCACCCAGGAAGCCCCTCTTTTCCTCATATACCGATAGCCCCTGAAGCTGGAAATGATAATAATAGCCTTCCGGCAATGGATAAATCTGGCTTGGTTCTATCTGCAGCAACGCATTCCGGTATTCCTGAGCATCTTCCCGGTTATCAATACCTTCCAGCTTCAGCAGATAGCTTGAGCCATGGGGACGGGCATCCTCTACCAATACTTCCCGGGCGGCGCCGTTATGCGATATGATGACTTTTTTCAGTTTTCCGAATCTCTCCGGGAAATCAGTCAGAGGGGATATCCGTACCATCCCCCGGTAACCGTAGGTTCCCGCTATTTTCCCTATATTAATCAAGTCTTCCCTGTGCAAGCCGACACCTCTTAAACGGCAATAAATAATGAAAGGGCTAAAAATTAGCCCTATTTTAGTATCTCCACGACAACCCTTTTACCTTCTTTAGCTGCAGTGGCTTTGGTAATAGTTCGAATAGCCTTGGCTATTTTACCCTGCTTGCCAATTACCTTTCCCATATCATCGGGTGCAACTCTGAGCTCTAGAATGATTGATCTCTCACCCTCAATCTCAGTCACATCAACCGCATCCGGGTCATCAACCAGAGACCTGGCAATAAATTCAACTAGATCTTTCACTTATGTTCCACCCCCTGCTCGGATTAACTACTTGCGGCTTTCTGCAAATTTGGCCATAATACCCTGCTTCTGAAAAAGGGATTTGGTCGTATCAGAGGGTTTAGCTCCACTGCTCAGCCATTTCAGAGCCTTTTCCTCATCAATTTTGACCGTCGCCGGATCAGTTGAGGGGTCATAGTAACCAATTTCCTCAATAAATCTGCCGTCTCTGGGGGATCTGGCATCAGCCACAACAACTCTATAAAAAGGGTTCTTCTTGGCCCCCATTCTCTTCAGTCTGATTCTTGTTGCCATATGTTCACCTCCTTAATGCCTGGGCTGGTTTTCCTGGTTAAACTTAGCTGTATTTAAAAGGGAAATTTTAGAGGCGGCAAGCCGCCTTTTTTACCCTTACGGCTACCCATGTCGGCAAATTGCTTCATCAGTTTGCGTGATTCTTCAAATTGTTTCAGCAAACGGTTTACTTCCTGGACTCTGGTTCCGCTGCCCCGGGCAATGCGCTTCTTGCGGCTGCCATTGATCAGTACGGGGTTGCGGCGTTCATCCGGAGTCATTGATTTGATAATTGCTTCCACATGGCCTAACTCTTTCTCATCAAAATCAGGTTTGACCCCTTTTAATTGCTTGCCCATGCCGGGAATCATGCCCAGTAAATCTTCCAGCGGGCCCATGGAGCGAACCTGCTGCATCTGCTCCAAAAAGTCCTCCAGGGTAAATTCCTGTTGTCTGATTTTGCGTTCCATCTCCCGGGCTTTTTTCTCATCGAAAGTGGCCTGGGCTTTTTCTACCAGACTCAGGACGTCTCCCATCCCCAGTATCCGGGAGGCCATGCGGTCAGGATAAAAAGCGTCCAGGGCATCCAGCTTTTCTCCCAAACCTACCAGTTTAATAGGGCAGCCGGTGACGGCTTTGACCGAAAGTGCGGCTCCGCCACGGGTATCCCCATCCAATTTAGTAAGTACGACACCGGTTACTCCCAGCTCGCGGTTAAAACTCTCGGCCACGTTGACGGCATCCTGCCCGGTCATGGCATCCACTACCAGCAGTATCTCATCAGGGGTCACAGCTGCTTTAATCTCTTTCAGCTCATTCATCAGCTCTTCATTTATATGCAGCCTCCCGGCCGTATCCAGAATAACTATATCCCGGTTATGGCTGCGGGCATATTCCATTGCTCCCCGGGCAATATCTACCGGATTGGCTTGACCCATGGCGAAAACCGGTATCTGCACCTGTTCCCCCAGTACCTGCAATTGTTTTATGGCCGCCGGGCGGTAGACGTCACAAGCCGCAAAAAGGGGTCGCCGTCCTTGCTTTATAAGCTTCCTGCCTAACTTGGCCACCGTGGTGGTCTTGCCCGATCCCTGCAGGCCTACTGCCATAATTACGCTGGGGGTACGGGAAGAAAAATCGAGTTTGCTTTCCGCTCCCCCCATCAATTCAGTCATTTCATCATATACTATTTTAATAATCTGCTGCCCCGGAGTCAGGCTCTGCAGAACTTCCTGTCCTATAGCGCGCTCCCGTACCCGGCCTACGAAATCTTTCACAACTTTAAAATTGACGTCCGCCTCCAGCAGAGCCAGGCGAATTTCCCGCATAGCGACTTTTACGTCTTCTTCGCTTATTTTGCCCTTACCCCGCAGTTTGCGGAATACTTCCTGCAGCCGGTCGGATAAACCTTCAAATGCCACGTTATCTCTCCTTTGGCTAAAGCATAGCGCTTATTTCCTCTAATATCTGCAAGGCTTTATATTTTTCCCTTCCCTCAGGCTGCTCCAGTATAATTTCATATACTTTCTGCAGGCGATGGCGGGTTTCCATAAACCGGCCCACCAGCCCGAGGCGGTCCTCATAGTCCTTAAGAGCGATTTCTGCTCTTTTGAGAATATCATGAACACCCTGCCGGGTAATCTTCATATGATCGGCAATCTCGGCCAGAGACCAGTCATTCTCATAATGAAGGTTCATAACATTCTGTTGTTTCTCGGTCAGCAACGGACCGTAGAAATCCTTCAGCAAAATTATTTGGCTTCGCTTCTCCAGCATGACTGCTTTCTCCATGTGTAAAGGTAATATACTTTACAGATAAATTTTAGCCGCAGCTGAACTTATTGTCAAGCTGCCGGCGCTTTAATTATTGCAGTACAGCTTTCAGGCCTTTTATTATTATAAACTTTCCCGGTTTTCAAAACCACGTGCTATAATTTAGTTTAGTCGGACCAGCTTATTACTTGTCAAATTGGAGGAGTTGAGGGATTGAAGGAAAAAATAGCCCTGATAGTCGATAGTATGTGTGACTTGCCCCATGAGCTCATAAGCCTTTTTGGAATTAAAGTCCTGCCTGCCAAAATTATTTACCCGGATAAGGAATACAATGACCGGGTGGATATTCAACCTGAAGACGTATATCAGCGGATGCCGGATGAAGTTCCTACAACTGCCATGCCTTGCCTGCATGATATAAGGCAAACGATTGAGGCCATTTGCAAAGAGGGATTTACTCATGTACTGGCCTTGCACATTTCCGGCGGCCTTTCCGGAACTGCCCAGGCAGTAAAGATGGTGGCTCAGGATTTTGAAAAACGCCTCAAAATAAAGGTAGTTGACACTAAAACCCTTTCTATGGGAACCGGCTGGATAGTGCTGGATGCTGCCCGTAATATTGCGGGCGGCCTCTGCTTTGATAAGGTTACCGAAAGCCTGCATCACATTCAATCCCAGGTTGAGGTTTATTATATAATCGAAACCTTGGAATATCTGCGCCGGGGGGGACGGATTGGACGGGTTGCCAGCATGCTGGGAGAGTTCCTGCATCTGAAACCGATTATTTCAGTTGACCGGGAAGGAAACTATTTTACCTATTGCAAAGCCCGGGGGCGGATGAAATCAATAGATAAATTGGCTGAAATAGTAGAAAAAGCGGTCAAGGAAAAACAGATAAAACTGGCTGTCATGCATGGAGGCGCCGCCGCCGAATTCGAAAAGCTGGTGGAAAGACTGCGTAAACTGCCTAATATTAAAGAGATAATTACATCGGATATCAGCCCTGCCCTGGGCGTGCATACCGGCCCAGGCTTGCTGGGAATAAGTTTTTACGAAGTATAAAAATAAACTCCTATTGCGCTATTGACCGGCGTCAGCAGACAACTGTTGACGCCGTTTTTTCGCTCCCCTATTGTAATTTTTTTCCATTATATTATAATGTTAGTATTAACAGCTTATAGGAGAATTAATATTGTCATTCCCCAAGATTGTGATTCTTTCTTTAATATTTGTATCGTTCCAGCCGGCATGGGCTTTTCCCTCATACCTGCAGACCGGCTATGCTTCGCCTTCAATCGCTATGAGCGATGCCCGGCTGTCAGCGGAGGATCCAGCTCTGAACGCAATGGTTGACAGCTTCAAATTATACTATTCTTTTTTTAATGATTGCGACTATCAGCAGGGTTATCAGTTACCCCGGCACGGAATAAACCGGAAAACGGCTATTGAGTATCTGAGTGCTGGTTTCGAAACTGAGCTGGCCACAGCCATAGTAGATGAATATACTTGGATAATGCCGGAGCTTGATTGCCTGGCAATCAAGCCTGGTGACGGCCTGCCCATCATAAACGAAGAGGACCTTTCCCATCTTACCTGCAGCCGGATCAATGACAGCAAGATAGTTTTCTCCCGGGAATTTACCGGCTGCTACTCTCCCCATGATCGTTATATCTACCAGGTGGAAATGAGACTTTATGAAGACCAATGGAAAATATCAGCACTCAGCCTGGATCAGCAGTAAAATCTTTACTTTTATTGTAGGTTAGCAGGAAAAAAGGTATAAAATAACGAAATGGGTTTAATAATTGAGACATGGGAAGGGCGTGAAGGGTTTGAATAAATTTTATATAGCCGACCAAAACCACTATACCCGCTACTGGCCTATTCTAACATTATTGTTCATCGGCGCTATTCTGGCCTGGTGGCAGGTATCGTCATCTTTAGCTGCAGGCCTGGCCGCTGCCGGATTTCTGTTCATGTTTATTAATGACAGAAAGGGCAGGAACAAGGAAGGCAACTCCATAGAGGTTTTGGATAAGTGCATCATATTCAACGAAGGCGGGCAGAGCTCCAGTATTGCCTTCACTGATATTAAAAAGGTCAAATACACCAGTACTCTATCCCCGGGAAACCCGGCCATAGTTATCGAAACCGGGATAAATAAAAGGAACATACAGCCCTCTGATTATGATAATAGCGGGAAATTGCTGCAGCACCTGGAAGCTAAGTTCACTGCTTTTAACTGTCCGATAGTAAAATAGGACCGACTATACATGAGTCTGGCCGGATACCATCGCCTCGGGGCCAGCAATACGCGTGACCGCATAAAAAAAGGAAGGGTTATTTAGCTAACCCTTCCTTTGCTTTTTCTAGTAGCGATTGCGTTTAGCCTGATAGCAGTCCCTGCAATACACAGGGCGGTCTCCGCTGGGCTCAAATGGTACGGTTGTCTCCTGACCACAGGCAGCGCAAACCGTCGTAAATACCGGACGATCCTCTCTGGGGCGGGAATTGTAGCCATTGCGTTGCTGTTTGCGGTTCCTTCTACATGCCGGGCAGCGACCCGGTTCGTTCTGAAAACCTTTCTCCGCATAGAATTCCTGCTCTGATGCTGAGAACAAAAACTCGTTTCCGCAATCCTTGCACACTAGATACTTGTCTTCAAACATTAATTCATCTCCCTTCCGGGATTACTCTTGGACTTAGTTTTCCCCAAAAAGGAGATCCCTTCAAGAACAAGGCATTGAAATTATAGCCTAAAACTAAGCTAATTGTCAAATTTTTCAGTTTGGATGATTTTATTCTGGGGGTAATATCGCTTCCCTATTTTCTCAAAAAACAAAATCACTTTCTCCTGTGGAGCTGCTCCATGGATAGAAAGTGATTTTAAATCTGTATTCGGGTCTAAAGGATCAAGCACTTTTCATCTTAGCATCAATAATTTTAGCCCTTATAATCCCGAGATATAAACAATGGTGGGCGATGACAGGCTCGAACTGCCGACCCCCTGCTTGTAAGGCAGGTGCTCTCCCAACTGAGCTAATCGC
>ENA-UOOR01000079-UOOR01000079.1-fermentation-metagenome-genome-assembly--contig:-NODE-79-length-128594-cov-7.119637_pt1 | contig 128594 bp, 119 predicted proteins | sample MGYA00245780_ERZ724029 | MGnify/ENA primary metagenome ERZ724029 (study PRJEB28704, sample SAMN03018315) | fermentation metagenome | biome: anthropogenic terrestrial biome; feature: soil...
CCGTCGGAGCCTACTGGATTATTCGTTCGGTCCGCAGCTCAGGAGTGATTTTCGGATTCAGACTACTGGTACCGGGCTTGCACCCTCTCCGGCTCGCTGCAACGTTCGGCTGAAACGTACTCTCTCCGTCAATGCCTTTGCAATTTCGATTTATAAATAAATATACCCATTTGCCTGGGCTTTGTCAATACTCATCATGATTTTCAGGAAGCCATGGAAAACTTCCGTTTTTCTTCGGGCATGAAGATCACCCCTGTTTTCTGAAATTGGCTGTGTAATTGTGCCTGCTGGCAAAAATTTACTTTCATACACCTTTTTAGGTTTTTCCCCAATCGCTTTATGGTACTTACGAAAACTATTGGGGTAAGCTATTACACTATTATATATTTTACTGTTATAATTTCTTTAAGGGATATTATTTAGCGGGACACGTCGATTACTATTTAAATATTTAAAGGAAGATAGGCATGTATAAAGTGAATGATTATGTGGTTTATGGTTTAACCGGAGTATGCCGGATTTTAGATATCGGGAAAGACGAGTATACCGGTAATGACGAAACCCAATATTATGTTCTAAAGCCGGTCGATGATAATAATATGACCATCAGGGTCCCGGTAGATAATGAAAATATTTTACTTCGGCCCATCATCACTAAAGATGAGGTGCTGTCGTTAATAGCGACGATGCCGGAAAAGGAGATCATTTGGCCTGAGGACGAGAGACGAAGAAGCGCTGATTTTAAAACTGCTCTGAAATCGGGAAAAAACGAAGAATGGATTAAAATCATCAAGACGCTGCATTCGGAAAAAGAAACCCGAGCCGCAGTGGGCAAAAAATTGCCCAAGATGGATGAGGCGATAATGAACACCGCTGAAAAACATCTAAATCAAGAATTCGCCCTTGCTTTGGGTATTTCACCAGAAGAGGTTATTCCCTATATTCTTGACCACATTCCTGAAAAATAAGTTAATTAATCAAAGTATTCAGTAATTTTATCCCGGACACGGGCTCTTTGCAGGCTGTCACCCGGCTCTCCAGCCACTTTAACCGCCTGTTGCTGCTGAACCAGCAGATATTTTTTCAGTTTTCCCTGTAAAATCTCATCATCGGTCTGCTCATATACCATCAGGGCCGAATCAACACCGGCTGGTCCGGACCGGTATAAAATCTCCACATCAAAGTTTCTTAGCGTTCCCGCAAGATAACGATCAGCATTATAGCGAGCCACCAAGCTATCCGGATTCAACCAGCACAGCAGGCAGAACATAACTGCACCAACCCCAACTGCCAGGCGAGTAATGGAGAAGGTCCATTTTTGCAGGGCTACAACTCCAACGCATATGATGGCCATAAAAATCATAAAAATACAGGGCAGCAGCCGACGCATAGAGAGTCCGTAGGCCCCTATGTACATCGCCATTTTGCTAAAGGCGGTGGCAATAAGCACCAGGGTTAAAATCGCCAGTAATGAGTTGAGCACCTTCAGGGTCATACTATCCCTGCTCTGCTTTTGGCTCATAATATTGGCTGCCGTCAATACAATCAGGTTGATAACCGAGATACGGCACAACTCAAAAAATCCGCTGCGGGCATATTCGGAATAAATCTGCCAACCTTCCGGCCGTTTACCAACAAATGCGGAGAAGAAATAAGGCAGCTGGCTCCCGATGAATACTATATAAAGCATACATAGCAAACCTAACAGAATGTATACCGTAGTCATGGGAAGTACCCGCAGGGCTGAAATTTGCTTGAGCGTACTGTCCTCCTTAAAAAAGTCGGCGCCTCGTTTATGAGCGCTGCCGGCAACCAGCCCGAATATATAAGCTGCTATGGGTATAGCCAGAATGACATCCCAGAACGATTCCCAAAATCCTGCCCCCATCCCGCGAAAGCCAATTAATATTCCATTGACAATTTTGGCAAAACCGCCGCTGTCTGCCTTCATCAGCAGGGGCAAAACCATGGCCGCCACTATAAGTGATAATAATAGCCCCAAAGCTATAGAGAAAAACTGTCTTCCCCGGGTACGATAATTGCTGCCGAGAACAGCCAGACCTTTATACTGGCAGTTGAAATTACTAAAGGGAATCACCAACAGAGCATTATAGCTGTCCAATAAAACCAAATCACTGGTTTGGCCAAGGATAAGCAGCCCGGCAGCACATATGATCCAGTATACGGCACTGCCAAATAACAGCATACCCTGCAGGGGAGCAAGGCCGTTGTTGGTCCAAAGACAGAAGCTTAACCCTATCAGCATCACCACGGCCAGCCAGAACCACCCGGCCCGGGGAATATGGATACCCTTTTTCAGCAGATACACAGTCACTGAACTGCAAAATGCCAGGGTAAACAGGGTTACCCCCCAGCCCTGCCAGGAGAACAATACCCAACGGGCAAAAATAAATCCCAATATAAAAGCAAACAGGGCAAAAAGAATGTCATTACGGTCTGCAACAAAAGGTACTTTTCCCTTGGGCCGCAGGGAAATCTCCTGGGGGTTTTCTGCGGGAACGCCCACAGTTGCTGATTCTGAAATCAAAGTTGCGTGGTCTTTATCAGGAGTAAGCTCATTCATTCACAAAAGCCTCCTTATACTTCATCCGGTTCTTGGTATTCGAGTATGTCGCCGGGCTGACAATCCAATGACTTGCAGATCGCCTCCATGGTGGAGAAACGAATCGCTTTGGCCTTACCGGTTTTCAGGATAGAGAGATTAGCCTGGCTGATGCCGATCTTTTCAGCCAATTCGCCCGAGGATATCTTCCTTTTGGCCATGATTACATCCAGATTCACTACGATTGGCATGTTACCGCTTCCCTTCCCTTATACCGTGTAATCTGCTTCGTTTTTAAGTTCCACCGCCTGGGCGAATACATTTTTCAACACTCGTACAATCAAACCCATAAAAGCGGCCGCCACTGCCACAAAGAACCACGGGAAATAATAAAAAACCGAAACAAGAGCGATTACTGCTCCTAAAAAACAGCTCCAGGAAATCCGTCTCAATAATTCCACATTCTCTGCTACAAATACCCGCCCGGCATCAATCCGGCGGAGCAGACCCAACATACTATAGAGCAGATAGACGGCCGGAATAAATCCCACGTAGATGGTAGCCAGAAAATAGGATTGATCTCCCTGCAGCCCGGCCTGGGAGAAGTTCACAAACCAGTGCGTCAGCCAGGGCGCCGACACGACGACAGCTAAAAGCAAGCCCAAAAAGATTAAAATACACAACTTACTCAGAGTGATTGATTTCTCTCTATTCCACATAAATCTCATCCTCTCGCAGCCGGGTGTGGGCGCACCCTTATAGTACTTGCATTATAGCAAATATATTATTGAAAAACAATATATATTTATTGTTTCTCGATATATTTTATTCGTTTTTCATTAAAAAGAAAGGCAGGGCAAAAGATGATGCAGGGCCAGGAGACGGCCTGAATGATGATGCCGGTTGCCGGCTGGAGATGGTTACCTGTTAGACCGAGCTATTGAAAAAGCTCTGTAGGAGAAAAGTGACGCTAATGATTTTCGATAAGCCATTATATCATTCCCGAAACCTGGAAGCGTTTTCACCGGCCCCTTTTAAATAAAAAACCACAAAGGGCGATCAAAGGGATGGTTCTCCCGATCGCCTGGGTTCAAGGGGCGGGTCAACGAGGACCGGTTCTCTTGACACTTAGATGTTTCCCGGTCAATGGGTTGAAGCGGAAAACATTACACATCTCATTTAAGATTTGTATATTTGCCAGACCGACATTCATTACTGTATCATTGCCTCCATAATATATAGCTACCGTATCGTCCTTGCCGGTTAATGCACCGCAGCTGAATACCACATTAGGAACGTGGACATAATCAGTTTCTCTGACTATACAATCACTTGCACTGGGCATCAACAGCGGTTTGGCGCTAATACGGATCTTACTTGGATTGGCCGGGTCTTCAAGGTCATGGAATGCCACCCCCAGGGTGTAAGGATTGCCAGCCATGGTTGAACGGACACCATGAAAAATATTCAGCCACCCGTACCGAGTCCTGATAGGCGGGGCGCCTGGCCCGATCTTAGCCTGGAATGCGCTCGGCCCGTGACCGCTTCTCATGACTACATCCCCGATTTCCCATGGTCCGGTAGGACCTGGTGCGAAACCTGCGCATATTTCTGCAAATGAGCCGCCGGTGTGACCGGAGCCCGAGGTTTCCCTTCCTTTGTCATTGGGACGAAGCAAGGCTATCCATCTTTTATTTCTATCCGGTTCAGGGAATATAACCACATTGCGCATATCCTGTTGGGAAATTGGGCCATAGCGAACAACAGTCTTGAAGTCTTTGGTTACAGCTATCATCACCTTGACCCGGTCAGGAATCTGTTCGTGGTAGGCACTGTAAGTCAATACATATAAGCCGCTCCCAACCGGATTGACCCGAATATCTTCCACCCCGCCGGCCTCAGATTCAATAACCGAATTTATGGCTACGCCTTCAGCATATAGATCATTCTCGGTCGCAGGCAATAAAAATGGCCTGGGGTCTACCGTCCAACCATCCAGGCCATTATCACTTACAGCTTTGCCTACCACACTACGGCCATCAGCAATGTGGGAACGAAAAAGCATTATGGTTTGATTCTGACCATTCGCATCTGTCACTTTTGCCATTCCCGCATTATGAACCGTGTAGGTATATAAACGGCTGTCTGTACCCCAAACCTTATTGACGTCATGGCATGTTAATATTGGGTTGCCAGGGTAGCGTAAAACCGGTTCATTAACAGTTACTGTTCCCTCAAATCCATTTAACGCAACATGTGCCTCGGTACGGCCCATTTCAATTCTCCTTATTACATTGCGGTATAATTAGTAGATTATGCAAATCCGGAAACCGAAATTCAACCATTTTTTAGTCGATTACCCAGCGTAAGTTACACACTCTACTGCGTAAACACCGAGTAAGACAATCCCGTTCAAATCCCGTTATACCCTTATTATTGTATGTATATTATTCATAAAATTCAACAGTTGTTATCCAGCATGGCATTCGTTCAATAAACAGCAACAGTATGCTTTAAGGAATCAAAAAGAATATCAGCTAAATCTCTGCTCTTGCTTGAGCAATCTCAAGCGCCTCCTCGGCAGAGATTTCTTCTGCCGGCCAACCCAAAGGCTCGATAATAATCCACAAAGCAAAAACTTGCTCATCGCTTAAGCGGTCTACCCGGGCTTTAACATTCTCACGCGTAGCTAAACCAAGGCTCTTGTCGTTACTGCCAATTATGGCAGATAGTTGCGACTGTCTTAATTTAGAGTGATTTCTTGAATTATGCCAAAGTCTCATGTTACAGATGGTGATACCTAAAGAGGTTACGTAACATGACAGATTGTGACAACTCGGAGAGGATTAACCGGGATTGATTAGGATCGACTAATCCCCGAGTAATGGGGCATGGGCATTTCCCCCTGGTGTTGGCATAGGAATTGCATACCTGTATTTACAATGAATAGAAACATTGGTTAAAAAGGAATTGTTCTTGGATAAATTGCGGAAGAATAGCAAGGCGATCTACACTTGTCAGCATACTGATTTAAGACAAAAGGCAGTCTGTTACTTCACCTCTTTGTGCTTTGTAGTGTGCCTCCCCTCCAGGATACTGTATCGAAAGGATGGTGCTGCACATCCTGGCAGGTTTGTCCTTATTACTATTATGTCGCCCGCAGCAGGCGGCGGAATGGAGTTTAATATGAAAAATCTGAAAATTGTCGGTGTCAGTCATCCCATCCACGATGCTGAAGCCAAGGTTCGTGGCAATGCAATTTATACCGGCGATATGCAGTTCGCGGGAATGCAGTATGCCGCAATGCTGTTGAGCCCCAAACCTCATGCTTTGATTAAATCCATCGACGCTTCTGAAGCGCTAGCTTTGGACGGTGTAGAAACGGTGTTGCATTGCTTCAACACCACGGAGCGCACGTTTAGCCGTTTCCAAAAATTATCGCGCCAGCCCGGTATTATGAATCAGGAGCGAGTGTTCAACCGTGAGTTGAGACAAATTGGTGACCGTGTGGCATGTGTGGTAGCAGAAACGCCGGAAATTGCCCGCCAAGCGGTGCGATTGATCAAAGTGGAATATGAAGAGTTATCCTTCACGACGGATGTGCATGAGGTGCTGAAAGGTGCCTTAGCGGGCATGCATCCCGAGGGCGTCTCCTTTGAATTTGAGAGGGAGATGGGCGATAAAAGCCTGGTAGCGCAGGATTGTGTGGAAACAGTCACCCATAGCATTATGGACCGTGTATCTCACGCCGCGATGGAACCTCATGCTTGCGTTGCTTACTATAACAAGAGTATGGATGAATTGACCATATGGAGTCCCAACCAGGGCGTTTTTGGTGTTCGTACCATGATCGCCGATTTGTTTGAGATGCAGTACCACAAGGTGCGAGTGATCAAAACCACAATGGGCGGTTCCTTTGGCGCCAAACAAGACTGGATATTGGAGCCTGTGGCCGCTTGCGCGACTTTGGCTACTGGTAAACCAGTGAAAGTGGTCTATAGCCGGGAGCAAGTCATGCTTAACACCTCATGCCGCGCCCCATATATAGCGGATGTGAAGTCCAAGTTTACGCGGGATGGTTTGCTGCAAAGTTTAGATATCGACGTAATTCTAGACGCGGGTGCTTACCTGGGTAACACCATGGCTTATATCAAGTATCAATCCACTTTGGTGCCCCGTACCTACCAATATCCCTATGCCAGGTACCGTGGGCAGGCTGTCTGCACTAACGGTACGACTTCCGGCGGGTTAAGGGGTTGGAGCTCAGGGGAATTGTGTTTATTTGTGGAGCATAACCTCAACATCGTCGCCCGTAGGCTGGACATTGACCCGTTGGAACTGCGTCTTAAGAATGTGCATATGCCATGGAATAAAGAAATGGCCAACAATATTTCGCTGGAAGAGATTCGTGCTAAAGAATGTCTTGAATTGGGCCGGGAGAAATTTGCCTGGGATGAGAAAAAGCAATCGGATGCGGATTTCAACCTCAAAAATAAACGCTACCAGCGCGGCGTAGGGGTTTCCTGCGGCGGCCACTTAAATGGCTATTTCCCAATCAATTTTGATTTTACGGGCGTTGAGATACGTTTTACTGAAAGCGGCAGCGCTATCGTCAACGTTGCGGTGCATGACCATGGTTGCGGTACGGTACAGGCTTTTAAGATGATTGCGGCGGAAACGTTGGGCCTGCCGGTGGATATGGTCTGGGTTGCGGAAGGGGATTCAGCTTACAACCCCTTTGATACCGGCTGCTATGCTAGCCGATCTATATATGTGATAGGCCGGGCTGTTAAGGATTGTTGTCACAAGCTGCAGGAGCAACTGCTGCAAGATATGGCCTGCGTGTTGAGCATGCCTGTGGAAGACCTTGAGATCGTCGATGCGCAAGTGCGCGCCAAGAATGATCCCTCCACCTGTTTTAGCTACACCGACGCGGTGCACAAGATCTTATTCACTCTCCAAAAAGAAGTCAGTGCCAAGCATCAATATAAAAATACGACCAACTGTGGTGTAATGGGCACGCACTTTGCCCATGTGGAGGTGGATACTTGGACTGGTATGACCAAAATATTGGATTATCTGGCCGTGCATGATATCGGCAAGGCTATCAACCCGGAGATATGCAGAGCACAAGTTCAGGGCGCAGTGGTAATGGGCAGCGGCATCGCCTTGACGGAGACGATGCATACCAATCCTAAGACCGGCAAGAGCGTATCGAGTTTGAAAGATTATCACGTAATGAACGCTTGGGAGGCACCGCAGGTTCAAGTGTTATTTATTGAGGACGGCCTCACGGAAGGGCCGTATGGGGCAAAATCTATCGGCGAGGCTTCATTAGTGCCGGTGACAGCCGCTATCGTAGGTGCTGTCAATGAGGCGCTGCAGAGTGATTTTTGCGAGTGTCCGCTGAACCCGGATAAAATCGTTGCCTTGATGCAGGAAAGGATGAAAAAAGAATGCGTTTAGAATTTATAGTAAATGACAAAAAGCGGGTTTTGGAAGTGGCAGCAGATAAGCGTTTGATTGATATACTTCGTGAAGACCTTGGTCTTATGGGTACTAAGGAAGGCTGTGGCGAAGGCGAATGCGGTGCTTGCACCATCCTCTTGGATGGAAAAGCCGTTCATTCTTGTTTGCTGGTGGCAGCCCAAATGCCCGGCAGACAGGTGACAACGATTGAAGGTCTGGAAAAGAACGGCAGGCTTGACCCGCTTCAGTCGGCTTTTGTAGAAGAAGTGGCTATACAATGCGGCTACTGTACACCAGGCATGATACTCTCTGCAAAAGCGCTACTACTGGAAAACCCTGCGCCGACGGAAACTGAGATACGACGGGCACTGGCTGGCAACATCTGCCGATGTTCCGGATACACCCAAATTATACGAGCTGTAGAACGCGCGGCACGGGAAGGGGGAGCTGACATATGAGCGTAAAAAACTATGCGCCTAAGAATATAGAGGATTTGTTCTCAGATCTGGCAAAAATGACTCCGAAAAGTAAAATTATAGCCGGTGGCACAGATCTGAACATCAGCTTACATGCGGGTGTTGTCAAGCCGGACGCCCTGCTTTATGTGGGCGGTATTAATGAAATGCGTCAAATTGTCAAGACGGATGGGAAGGTTGAGATTGGCGCTGCGGCCACCATGAGTGAAATAGCAAAAAGCCGGCTCTTACAGGAAGGCCTGACTGCTATCGCTGACGCGGCTGCGGATGTGGGCTCCGCCCAGATCCGAAACAATGCCACCATTGGCGGTAGCGTGGCTAACGCTTCACCGGCCGGTGATATATTAGTTCCCTTATTTTTGTTAAAGGCGGAAGCGGTGATCGCTAACAGCAAGGGCGAGTTGCGGCGTGTGCCTATCCCGGAAGTGTTGCTGGGGCCGGGGAAAAACAGCCTTTGTTATGACGAAGCCGTCATTAAATTCCTGCTACCATTAGCTCTGCCAGGACAGCGCAGCGCTTTTGTCAAGTTAGGCTTTCGCAAAGCGGTGACCGTTGCCCGGATCGGTTTGGCAGCCAGCCTGGATATGACTGAGGATGGCCTAATTAAGGCCGCGGAAATGATGGTGGGTGCTATCTCCCCTGTCCCGTTGCGCATTGAAACGGCGGAACAGTATATGCTTGGTAAGCGGCCGGATGAGATAGTGGAGACAGTTGGCCGGATGCTTTCAGATTTGATAATAGAAAAAACCCCAAAGGAATTTGATCGAGACTATAAAATTGGTGCCGCTTGTGGTGCAGTTGACAATCTATTGAAGCGTTTTTACTAAAATATCATTGCCTTATCATCCTCCTTTATTTTAAGGGCAGTGACCCTACCCCGAATTTAGCGTAGGTTCATTTAGAGGTCCGCTTCATGAGACTGAATGGCTTAAAGTGCACCTTGAGGGGAAGATTATGCCCCGGAAATGTTAGCAGCTGCGACTGGTTTTGCAGTTGATCATGAAGCCATGATGAAATTTATGGGTAAAATTGTAAATTAATAAAGATTTTAACATCAAGGAGAAAAACATTACCCAGGAAGACGATTATTTTTCGCCTATCTTATTTAAGCAGCCACTGAGAGAAAACCATTATCCTAAAGAAATTTTGCTCAGAATCCCAATAATTATTCCATTTAAGAAGCTGGGATTTTAAAAACCGGTATGCCTATCTGGATAAAATAAAAGAATTGAGGTTGGGATGATGCATATGAACAAATAAAACTCTGCTAGACAGGCAAAGAGTCTTTCCCAATTTAAGTATAAGAGGAGGTTAATAAAGTGAAAAAAGTATTAGTGTTAGTGGGCTTGATTTTTCTGATGGCGATTGCTGGATGTTCAGGTAATGGTAGCGTTAAAGAGTCGGATACAGTATCGGGTGGAGAAAAAGCTGGTGTAGAAAACTTGATCATCAAATATGCAACTCCCGTTTCTGAGAATGATTACGGCGGACAAGGAGGCTTTAAGTTTAAAGAGGTATTGGAAGATATATCAGGCGGGAAAATGCAAGTTCAGGTTTTTCCAGCCGGGCAGTTGGGTAGTATGAGAGAGCATATTGAAGGTGCGCAGGTTGGCTCAATTGACGTGGCATGTGTTGTATTTTCAGCTTTTGAATCCTTTATTCCGGAAACTGCAGTTCTAGGTTTGCCGTTTATCTATCCGGAAAACTATGACCAATTATGGCCGATTGTCGATGAAATGACTGCTAAACTCCAGCCCTACTTTGAAGAACGTGGTTTAGTATTGCTGGGGATTTCAACTAACGGTTTTAATCAATTTACTTCAAATAAACCCATTACTTGTTTGGGCGATTTTAAAAAGATTACCATGCGGGTAGTTCCGTCTCCGCTGCTAATCAAGCAATATGAATCATGGGGAGCAAGTGTATCAGCTATAGAATTTGCCGAGTTATATTTGGCTCTGCAGCAAGGAACAGTTGATGCGCAAGAAAACGCCTTAATGATCAATAAAAACCAAGCTTATCATGAAGTATCCAAGTATCTTACAATCTCAAACCATTCGCAATCTTTTCAGCTCCTGGTGGCAAATAAAAATAAGATGGATAACCTGAGCGAAAAGCAAAGAGAATTATTCATGGAAGCAAATAAGGCCAATATTGAGTTGCAGAGAAGTTTAGTCGCCAAAGAAGAGCAGGGACTAATTGATTTCTTTAAAGATTATGGCGTAAAAGTCCATTATTTAAGCGATGAAGCCAAAGAAGAACTTCGGGAGGCTTCCAGACCTGTCTATGAGATGTTCGCCCAGGAAAATGAAAAAAAGCAGGAGCTGTTTAACACTTTGGAAGAAGCCGTTCAAAGGTTAAATTAAAGCATATTATATGTGTCCTTGCCTGCAATAGCTGCAAGGATAAATGGAAAATAATTGCCCGACCGGTTAGCCCTTGTATGGGATATTGGCTAGAAAGCCAAGGTTCATGCAAGGGGGTCGGTCTAGCTCGGGAACGCTGCAATTTGCTGTTTTGTATGATTTGGCAGGCAGACTAATTTTTTAAAGGGAGGAACCTATGAAAATTTTGAGAAGCACGATAAATATAATTTGTGTAGTTAGTATATTGCTGGCCACCATGATACTTTTTTGTAATGTTATTTTAAGAGGGGTCTTTAATGCAGGTTTTGCCTGGGCAGAAGAGGCAGTCCGTTATTTACTGGCAGTAGTCACTTTTATGGGTTTAAGTCTGGGAGTAACTGAAAAAGCGGATATTAATGTCGATGCATTTTTAAGGCTTTTTAAAGGTCAAGGGAAAAGATACCTAAAAATATTAATAAATACCATAGAATTGTTAGCATTAATAAGCTTGGGTTTATTATCTTATCAGTTTGCCCAGGAAATTTCAGCTTTGGATCAAATAACTCCGGCGCTGAGAATACCGATGCACTATCTCTATTTATTAATTTTTATTGGCGTGATTCCCAGGCTGTTATTTGGAGCGACTAAATATTACGATATCTTAAAAGAAAATTAATAAGCTTTAGTTTCCCGTTAACAACGAAGGAGGAATGAAGTTGATAACTTGTTTGATAATCATGCTTGGGGTTCTGCTAATATTAGGGATACCTATATATATCGCCCTCTTTTTCTCTTCTTTAATATCTTTATTTTTCTTTAGCGATTATAATTTAGGTATTGCAGCTCAACGCATCTTTGGAGGTATAGATAAATTTGCCATTATGGCGATGCCTTTTTATATTTTTGCGGCCAGCATTATGCTTAAGGGAGGCATGTCTAAGCGCATCCTTGATTTTGCAAGTTCTTTGATTGGTAATATTAGGGGTAAGGTTGCTTTGACAACGCAGCTTGCCTGTATGTTTTTTGGGTCTTTATGCGGGTCAAGCCCGGCAACGGTTGCGGCCATAGGCAGCTTTATGTATCCTGAGTTGAAAGAAAACAATTACGGTGAAAAATTTGCGACAGGCTTAATTGCTTCGAGCGGTTCTGTGTCTTTATTAATTCCGCCAAGTATAACCTTTATTGTTTATGGTGCAACCACCGGAGTTTCCATCGGTTCTTTATTTATTGCTGGTCTAGGTGCAGGAATAGTCTATGGAGGCTTAGTTTTAGCATACTCTTATTATTATGCCTGTAAGGTTGGCACCAGCGATAACGAAGGAGCTAAAGCCAATTTAAAGAATATAGTCGATCAAACGAAAAAATCAATCTGGGCCTTGGGAGTACCGGTAATTATCCTGGGGGGTATTTTTACCGGGTTTTTTACTCCTACTGAAGCGGCGGCTGTTTCTACTGTATATGCCTTACTTGTTGTAACCTTTATCTACAAGGAAATGAATCTTAAGTTATTGTATGATGTATGTCTCGATTCTTCCGCAACAATAGCCCAGCTAATGATGCTCTTAGGAACCGCTGCCTTATTCGGCTGGGTAATGTCTATATCTTTCGTACCCCAAATGTTAACCGCACATATTGTAAGTATCATTGATTCTCAATATGCCTTTTTACTGATTATCAATATTGTTTTTCTCATCGCGGGGATGTTTATCGATACCGGTGCGGCAGTGATGATTTTTACGCCAATCATCTTCCAGCCGGCTATGCAAATGGGCATAGATCCGGTTCATTTAGGGGTTGTCATTGTGGCAAATATGTGTATCGGCATGTTCTCTCCCCCCTTTGGTTTAAACTTGTTTGTGGCCAGCTCGTTTGTTGATATGCCTATTATCGAAATTTATAAAGCAATTGTTCCATTTATATTATTAGCTCTGGCAACATTGCTAATCTTAACCTATGTACCCAGTATATCACTGTTTTTGCCAAATCTGATGGGATATTAATTATTTATAATTGATGCCACTGCAGCATAATTCGGGCAACACAAGGTGAGCCCCAACGCTTGCTGCGGCTTATACGATGAACGGCGGGCAGCAATCCGCCGTTTTGCCGTTCATCGGCAAGCCCGAAGCGGATAACCCCCGGGAGCTTGAGGGCAGAGCCCTCAACACGGCTGGAAGCCGTGCGCCACTTTTGCTTAAGCCGCGAACCTGTCCTCGAAATATATCATAATCTGGCTATATACTAATCCCCCATCCCGACATGGCATGGTCCATTTTTTTGTGATCTCTTTGACCGAAAGATAAACCACTTTCCGTATTGAGTCGTCGGTCGGGAATATAGCCTTGGATTTGGTGAATTTCCGTAACATCCTGTGGTATGCCTCTACTGCGTTCGTTGTATATATCAGCTTGCGAATTTGTTCGGGATATTCGAAGAACGTAGTGAGGTCGGCCCAGTTTGCATCCCAGGAACGCAAGATCGAAGGGTACTTTTTATCCCATTTTTCCCTGAACTCCTCCTTCGCATACTCGGCATCGTCAAGGTTTACGGCGCCGTATATTTTTTTCAAATCTGCACAGACTGCTTTCCTGTCCTTGTACGGCACGAATTTAGCCGAATTGCGGACTTGGTGGACGATGCACAATTGCTGCTTCGTCAGGGGAAATACCGCATTTCCGAGCCCTTTCAGGTTATCATGGCAAGCGATGAATATATCCTGCACTCCCCGTTTTTTGAGGTCCGAGCAAATTGAAGCATAAAACGTGGCCGACTCTTTTTCGCTTATCCATATGCCCAAGATATCTTTCATCCCTTCCATGTCGATGCCCATGACAGAATACACGCACTTGTTAGCTATCTGGTTGTCCACCCGGCTCTTGAATACGATGCCGTCGAAATAAACGATGGGGTAGATGCTTTCTAGAGGTCGGTTCTGCCATTCGTTGACTTCCGGCAGGATTTTGTCCGTGATTTTCGAGGCCATCGTTTGCCGAATCTCTGCGCCGTAGATCTCTCTGATATTATCCTCAATATCGCGTTGGCTCATTGCCGTCAACCGGCCCTTCCGAAAGTAAATAACGAATCAGCTTGCTCGCGGAAGCAAATTCCACCTTTGTTAGAGATTTTTCCCGTAGCCTTTCAGGCAATCCGGACTTCTTCACACAGGTCAAGGCGGAATATTCCCCCATGATGTCGTTTTCATAACCTTCCATCAACAACCAATCTTTGATTTCCTGTGTATCTGGCGAGAGCCATTCCACCGCATGCTTTATCCAGCAATCCGTATGGATCGCTCACGACTTCAAAGTAACCATCTTTATCAAAATAAAGCACCTGATCAAGAACAATTACATGTCCATCACCTTTTACGCGCTTCAGGATTGCCGACAAACCTTACTTTGGCAGGATGCTTTATGCTTTACCCTCCTCTGTAAAGTATTCTCTTTTCCGTTTATAATACCATACTTGAGTCCGAATACAGTGCAGTACTCAGTTCCCCATGCTTGAGGAAAACTGCAGAGCAAAGCACCTTTTCAATATTTTTTCCTTCCCTTGAAATGGCGTACTTCTATCACTTGATCAAGCCGAAGTTCCCAAAAGGTTGCCTGAATATATTTTCCACGATTTTCCCACTCATTCTCCCGCGGTGAGACGTCAAATATCTTCTCCCATGATTTTTGTTTTACCCTCAATTGCTCAGCGGGAAGCAAACTGTTGTACCATTTGTCCTCCGCCTCATATTCCTGTTCGTTTGAATAGTCTCCATAATAGCCATCATTCAATACAAGATGCCACATGTCCTCGTTGCTGAGCAGTACGTATTTATCCGGCACTTCAAGTTCAATACAGACCTGTTTTCCACTATAGCTGCGAAACTCCATGCGACGTAGGTCAGGCTTCCGATGTTTCCACTCCATGGTATGCCACGCCCAGAACGGATACTTCACGCCCGCAGGCGGTTGCCCAACACGCAGAACCATTTGCTCCGCAAGCCAATCATAAGCTGGGCCAAAGCCATATTCGGAAATCAGTTCAGATCGTGCCGGATCGCAAAAGAGAACCTTTTCCGCTTTTAACTTAACATACAGGCTTTCCGGCTGAATTGACCATAAACGCATTTTATATTCCTCTTACGGTTATTTGCTTTTCAGCTTCTAGCTGGCTTAGTTGGTTTTCTAGCCAACTATCCTTTTTCCTATAATGTCATCTTTGAATAAACTACTAACGTCCCGCCATTCGAAAGGCTGATAAGATTGTTCTTTCATCGTAAGAGTATTTAGACCTATTTTCACGCGGCTATCCGTACATACCCATACCTCGAACTGCTTATTATCTATGATAATGACCACGGGTTCATCTAGCTTCAAAAAGCCTTTATTATCCAGGCAACTAATATTTTCCTCATTAAAAATACAGCCCATGGTAAATACCGCCTCGACTGGTATCTTTCGTCATTTTCGTCAACTTCTCATTGTCCTGCTAAACATGACCTGAGCATAGTTCTCAATGTCATTCGGTGTTAACATATTGTACTTATGCTTTACGGCACTAAAATACTCGTCAATATCCTCTTTAGTGATTATGCGATTAGAATGGGCGTCAGCAGGCAGACTGCCGCGTGTTTTGATCCAGGGCATCTCAGAGTGCGTAAATCGCTCCAGTATTTTTCCACTGTAACAGCAGAAGTTCTGAATAACACTATCAATAACCGCTTTCTCAGCATCTGTAAAAACAGAAACGTCAAACTCCCCGTTGCTTTCAATGGGATCAAAACGGTAACTCGAATAACGGTTGTAAATTTCCCGATAAACCGGTCCATGCACCCATGCCTCACAATCCTCAGGAAATAAGAAAGCATTCATAAAAGCGCGGTAAAAGCCCTGAATATAATATAGCGCTTTCTGCAATGCCAGAGGTGTGATGTCTTGGCACTGGAACAATAAGTACCCAACAACCTCATCCACTTTGGATGCTGCAGTCATTTGTCCGCCAAGTAATTCTACAGTCTGACGTTTGCTTTTTTCATATGCCGTCTGAGACCTGAGGTTGCCTCTGTTTTCTTCCAGTAATGAAAGGTAAAAAGACGGTTCATCATAAATTTTCTGAAGTATATCGGAATATTGCTTTGTCGGCATATCACCATCGCAATAACGGGTAAACGTCATTTCTCCCCAACCTAAAAGCAATGATAGCGGCCGTTTTCCGATGTTATATTTCTGTGGAATCTCTAAGATTTTTTCAAGCGCAATGATGCCGTTCTTTTGACGATAAGCATCATAAAGTGCCTTAAGATTGCCATCCTCAATTACGGCCGCATAGACTTCAGCACCACATTCAGCGCATACTGCTTTATTTCCGGTATAACTATATTCCTCACCTTTCAACGAGTCTTTTAAAGAAACGCTTTCAAAATAATAGGCCACATCTGTTCTGCATTCCTCGCAGAATGTCATTTTCTCATTCATAAAGCCTGCTCCTTTCAGTTCCAACCATTACTTAAAACAGTAATCAATCGGCTTGTTACGCTTATGGAATGATATGACCACCACGCGCTTTCCTTCACTGATGTCTATTATGTTAAATTTGGTATAAACATCCGCCACTTCTTCGTTGCCTTCAAAATTGAATAACATGACCTGCGAACAAAAAACATATAAGACCTCATATTCATATCCTAAATTAGTATTTTGCAGCGTATGACAGAAATCCTCAGGCGCAATTTGCAAAAGAATTTCTTTCTGCTTTTTGCTGGTGAGGTTATACTCGTTTATAAAATCTATGTTTTCCTGTCTATTCTCGTTTTTAGAAATATAAAAACGACTCTCTCTTACGCAATCCTGTATTGTCTGCAAAACCAGCACTATTTGCTCTCGGGTATAATTCTGATTGTAATGCGGATTCATTGCACCACCTCTTTGTAATGCAATGATACTATATTATATGCCTTTCGTAAAGGTTTATGCATCAATTGATACAATTATTTCTAAAGGAGTGCTTTGCAAAAATAATTAACGCATGAACGGCTTAAAAACAGGCCTTTCAGGCAATATAAAAACCACCTACAGATAAAATTCTTTTTATCAATAGATGGTAGATAATCTGGTGGAGGCGGGGAGAATCGAACTCCCGTCCGAAGGAAAGACCAGTCCAGTATCTCCGAGCGCAGTCCGTGCTTTGAGCTTCGCCAACCGGACGCCCACGAACAGGCTTCCTTAAGCTATCCCTGATTAATTTCCCCTTAAAGCCCCTCAAGGAGGAAGGCCTCAGGGTACCCTAACTAAGTGACGCCCTGCACCAGGCCGTTAGGAAACCTGGCCGGACGAGCCGCATTAAGCGGCTAATGCAAAGTTATCTTCTGCAGTTACTTTAATTTTTCGCCTTTTTATCGAGCTGGCGACAACTCGGCTCGCTGCTCGACCCATCTTATCCCCCGTCGAAACCAGTACGCCCCCATATATCATGGTAACTGCCTGTTTATATCTAAGGAAGAAAATGAGCTTATTTATTTTTGCCTGTCTTGCGATAAACCCACCGCACCAGTCATAATAATATCGCAGTACGATTTTGTCAAGAAGCCGGAAGAATCGTACCTTTAATCATTAACTCACGCGGCTGCGTTCTTTCATGGCCCGGTCAATATCGCGTCTGGCATCACGGGAGGCTATATCCTCACGCTTGTCGTAGAGTTTCTTACCTACCGCAACCGCTATCTCCATCTTGGCCAGGCCGTTTTTAAAGTAAATCTTGAGCGGTATCAGGGTGCATCCTTTTTCCTTTTGCATCCCCAGCAGGTGATTTATCTCCCGGCGGTTCAGCAATAGCTTTTTGGGCCGCAAAGGGTCATGGTTGAAGCGGTTGCCCTTTTCATAAGGACTGATGTGAAAATTATTCACCCAGACCTCCCCGCTCTTAACTGTAGCATAGGCATCCTGCAGATTGCCCTTGCCCATACGCAGGGACTTGACCTCGGTACCCACCAGCACCAGTCCGGCCTCAAAACTCTCTTTTATATGATAGTTGTGGCGGGCCTTGCGGTTATCCACCACCGGCTTTATACCCTTTTGTTTGCCCATTTCAGCACCCCCGTCAAAAAACCGGGTCTTATTAAGCCCAGGCAGATGCCTGTTTATTTCCATTCCCGGGAATGTTGTGGATTAAGGTTAAAATAACCCTCGCCTCGGTTTTCCAAGACCAGGGTTTTGCCTTCATATCTGCCTTTAAAGTATACCTTACACCTGGTTAATGGTCAAGTACATCATCAAGCTCTACAGGAGTTCAAAGTCAATTTTGGCCTCATCCACATCCACCCGTACCAGCTGCACTCGAACCTGGTCACCAATGGCAAATTTACGGCCACCGTGACGGCCTACCAAGGTATAGTTGCGGTCATTGAACTCATAGTAATCATCCGCAATACTGGATATATGCACCAGACCTTCCACGGTATTGTCCAGTTCCACAAAGAAACCAAAGGACAGAATTGAAGAAATACGGGCTGTAAATTCCTCTCCTATGAACTGCTGCATATACTGGGCTTTCTTAATATCGACCAGTTCCCTTTCCGCTTCCTCCGCCCTCATTTCCTGCTGGGTGGATTGTTCACCGTATTTAATCATCTTCTTTTCCAGAGCAGCCCGCTTTTTGGCACTCATATTGCCTTCCAGCAGAGCGCTCAAAGCCCGGTGCACTACTAAATCAGGGTAGCGGCGGATGGGACTGGTGAAATGGCAATAGTATTTGGAGGCCAGGCCAAAATGCCCCAGAGCTTCAGGAGTATAGCGGGCATGCTTCATGGAGCGCAAGAGCAGCATGGAAAGCATTTGCTCTTCCGGCTTGCCCTTTATATCTTCCAACAGTTTTTGATAAACGGCAGGCTCAATCTTTTTAGTTTTGATCTTATGGCCTAATCCGCCCAGAACCAGATTAAGCTTGTCTAACGATTCTTCATCCGGCTTTTCATGAACCCGGTAGAGTATTGGCACCTGTTTGGCGTACATGTGCTCAGCCACTACTTCATTGGCCTTTATCATAAAGTCCTCAATCAGCATTTCCCCCGGGCCTCGTTCCAGCCTTCTGATTTCGACCGGAAAACTGTTGTCATCAACTATTATCTTGGACTCGGGAAAATCGAAGTCCAGACTTCCCCGTCGAGTTCTTCCGGCTCTCAGGATATCGGCCAGTTCTTTCATCAGATAAAAGTCTTCCAATAATTCCTGATAGCGCGCCTTTTCCTCCGGGGCATCATCAGCCAGGATGCGGTTGACGGCCGTATAGGTCATGCGTTTCCGGATATTGATGATAGACTTGCAGATATCATAGCTTATAACCTTTCCATCAGGGTCAATGTCCATGATGCAGCTCATAGCCAGACGCTCCTGGTTGGCATTAAGGCTGCATATATTATTGGAAAGCTCCGGCGGCAGCATGGGCAGTACTTTATTTATCAAATAAACACTGGTCCCGCGGGCAAAAGCCTCTTGATCCAGACGGCTGCCTTCCGTTACATAGTGGGAAACATCGGCTATATGCACTCCCAGCCGGTAGCCCGCCGGAATCCGGCTGATGGAAACAGCATCATCCAGGTCTTTGGCATCTTCACCGTCAATAGTGACCATACGCCAATCCCGCAAATCGCGACGTTTTATTATTTCCGCAGCCGTAACCGGTTGGGCCACTTCCCCGGCCTCCTCCAGTACCGCTTTAGGGAAATCGGTTCTTAAGCCATGTTTTTTGATAACCACCTGCAGGTCCAGTCCCGGCTCACCTTTACGGCCCAGCACCTCTATAATCTTTCCTTCCAGAGCCTGATCCCGGTCAGGCCAGGAGGTTATATTCACCAGTACTTTATCGCCATCCTTAACTGCCATTTTCCTCACCGGACGGATATAAATCGGATAGAAATGCCGATTATCATCCGGTATCACCTGGCCTCGCTTTCTGCCCCGTTCATAAGTACCTACCAGTTGCTGGTTGGCTCGTTTGATCACCCGGATTACCTCGCCTTCAGGACGCTGTCCTCCATTCCGGCCGGCGCTGAGCCTCACCATTACTTTATCACTGTGCATAGCTCCGTTCAGGCCACCGCTGTATACAAATACTTCCGGGCGGGTGGCATCATCAGGCACCAAAATCCCGTAACCCCGCTGATTTAATCTGATTGTCCCCCTTACCAGGTTCATCATCTCCGGGAGACCGTACTTATTTTTGCGGGTCCTTACTATCTCGCCATCCTTTTCCAGATGCCCCAATTCTTTTATAAATTTATTCTCTTCTTCTTCGCTTACTCCGAGCACATCCTTGAGTTCATGATAACTCAGAGGCCGGTAGCTTTCCTGGCGCATATGTTCCAGGATGTTGTCACTATCAATCATAGATCCTCCTTTAAATGTTGCAGAAATTTGCTGCTATTATTTATTATTCCCATTAAAGCCAATGTTTTACCCCTAGCGCCCAATATCGTCCGTGATTGTTTTCGTGTATTCCACATTCGTGTCTGTCTTTCCATTAATAAATCCGTCGTTAATCTGATCTATTTTCCAAAAAATCTGCGATGGCTCGGGCCAGTTTATCTTTTTCGCCGCCCATAGTGGCTATGTGGTCGGAATCGGGAAGCTCCAACAGCTCCGACCGGGCTAATTTCTCCTGCAGAAAATATGCACTGCGGGGCTGCACGGATTCGTCCTGCAAGGACTGGACCAGCAAAACCGGCAATTTTACCTCATCAATCTCCTGTATAACTAAATTACGCAGTCTGGTAACACTCTGAAAAGCTTTGACCGGAATCACATCGTAGGCAAATCTTCCTTTTTCCTCCAATTCCCGCAGGCGCAGTCGGTCTTTTTTTGGGTAAAAGGGCTTTACCCATCTTATTAAAGGACTGGCTGCAGTCAATACCGGGGAATAATTAAAGATAGGGGTATTTATGGCAATGGCTCCCTTCAGCCCGGATAGCAGACACCCGGCATGCAGGGCCAACAAGGCCCCCATGGATAAGCCCCCAACAAAGACCCGCTGATAACGCTCCATTAAAAAGCTCAGCTCTTTCTCCACCGCAGCATACCATTGCTCCCAATCGGTTTGATTGAGAAAACGGGGAGTAGACCCATGACCGGGTAAAAGCGGAACACTAAGTGTACAGCCGCACAGTTCATGAATAAGACGGACAGTAGGATATAATTCCGAAGGCGAAGCCGTGAAACCATGAATAAATAGGAGAGCTGCATCCTGGCTGCCATCCAAGAAAAAAGGTTCCGCTTGCGGATATATGTATATCATGATCGGCCTCCTGCGCTATGCCTCTTGAAATAATTATAGCATCAAAAAGCAGTGGGGCTAAGCCCCCTGCTCCCTCCTTATATAATTCGGTTATGCTATCCAGGGGATAACCAAAGCCAGAGAAACAATAAGCAGGAATTTCAGCAGAAGATTCAGATTGGCTATGCCAGGATATTGTCTGACTCTCAGCGTAGCCAGAAGGGCCGCTGATACCAGAGCGCCAATAAGCAGTGCGGTCAAAGCCTGTTTACCCAATAAAAGCCCCATCAGGAGCGGTATGGCCGTTGCCATTACCAGCACCAGCAGCGACTCCCCATATGCATCATAACTGAAATCAGGCCCCAAAAAATCATCCCTAACATCATCCAAAATTTCATCTGCAGGTATTTCATTGCCTTCAAGACCCGATCCCTCTGAAGGGCTACGGTCCTCACCGGCCATCCAGCCGGAAAACAGATAGGGCAGAATACCGCCTATCGCCAGGCTGAGCCAAACCACACCATTTAAAACGGGTATCTCTCCCATTCGGGCCATCTGGGTGAAGGCCAGCAAGAGGACAATCGCTGCCAAAACAGCCGAACATATATTAAAACAACTGCCCGGTTTATCATAATGGTCCCGTCCGGCCGCGATTTCCTGGTAAACCTTTTCGCTATCAGCCGGCTCTTCATTTTCCATTGTAGTACCATCAATCAATCCCCTTGAATAATCCCGCATCGGGTTCAGGGTCTGCATGAATACAGCTATGCCGGTAAACAGAATTACAGCCAGAACAGCTATGGCAATACCATAAAATCCGGAAGTATAATAGGCTAACGCCAGAGCCAGCAGCAGAACCGGAATAGAAATCAGCATATGATAACTACGCGTTTTATTAAAAAAGCCAGGTGGTGTAAAATACCAGGGCAGGAGCAAGATTAAGGTTGCTGCCCATCCCGCCCCAAAGGAAAGAAAAATTTTCATCTGTTCGCCGGGAAGCAGAAATTTTATTGCCGCCAAAGCAGCCCCCAGCATGAACAGGGCAAAAAGACTCAATGACACAGCAGTTGCTTTCAACCATCCCCAATTGCGCAGGATGATTATCAGCAACAAGATAATCATATAGGCTGGCACAGCGGCGGCAAAAATTAATAATGGCAGGAGTACTCCGCCAAATCCATACTGGGCCATACCCAAGGCGCCGATGATCATCGTTCCTGCCAGGGCAGCGGTACAGGAACTGCATAAATCAAGAACGGTAGTTCCCGAGTGCAGGAGAGCTAAGATGGGGTCGGCAGTTGAGTCCGCTTCGGGCCTAAGGGCCTCTGATACTCTTGTTTCAGTTTTAATTGCGGGAATCAGAAAATTACCGGCAACCGCATAAAATAAAGCCGGCAAAGCGACTCCCAGCACAAAGAAACCCAAGGCCATGGGAGTACCGACGCAGAAAAAAAGCAGACTGCATCCTAAAAAAACTACCGAAAATGCCAGTAACCCCACAGCACTGGCTGCACAGAGCAATACTGCCACAGCTTTACCGCCAGAGCCGGCAGCAGCAGCCCGGTTTTCCGCCCGCTGCAAATTGGCAATAGTTTGATGCAGCAGCAGTAAGGCAGTCCCTATGCCCACCAAAAAACATAGCGCTGACGACCAGCCGTATAAAAATCCCAATATACAAAAAGCTACCAGGGCGCCCCCGGTAGCGATTATGTAATATCTACTTAAAAAAGCTTGTAATAAACTCCCGCTCTGCGCTGCATTTTCATCGGCAGCAATTGTCCCAGAAGGCAGACGATTGATGCCCAATACCAAAAACAGGGCCAACAATAAGCCTGCTGCTCCTAGTACAGGAATATAAATCAGATAATTCTGCATGGCATAATATCCATCCCCTCATAGTACGTCAGGTTGAATATTTAGCCCATAATGGCCAGAACCAGTGTCAGTATCATAAACACTGCGCATAGATAGGCGGTTATTTTGCTGAGCAAGTCATCCAGACCCTTTTTCTTACCGAAAATGGCCTCGCCGCCGCCGGCAATACTTCCTGACAGACCAGCACTTTTACCGGATTGCAAAAGGATAGTGGCAATCACACTCACAGCACATATAATCTGGAATATTAATAGTATTATTTTTAACATGTTTCCACCTCCATGGGTATAGTCAGATTCCGCTTAAGGCGAAAATTGCTGTCATCTTACAAGACAAAATCTATTTTATCATAAACGGGTGGAAAACAAAATAGCTGCCTTATTTCTTGATATTGTAAAAACTCTTGATTCCGCGGTAGATAGCGAATTCATCCAATTCTTCCTCAATTCTTAACAGTTGGTTGTATTTGGCCACCCGGTCGGTTCGGGCCGGAGCTCCGGTCTTTATCTGCCCGCTGCCGGTTGCTACCGCAATATCAGCAATAGTTGCGTCTTCCGTCTCTCCCGAACGGTGAGAAATAACGCAGGTATACCCGGCCCGGCGAGCCATCTCAATAGTATCCAGAGTCTCCGTCAGGGTACCGATCTGGTTTACTTTTATCAGGATACTGTTGCAGATCCCCAGTTCAATTCCCTGTGCCAGCCTTTCGGTATTGGTCACAAAAAGGTCGTCTCCTACCAATTGTACTTTACTGCCGATACGGTCGGTCAATAGTTTCCAGCCTTCCCAATCGTCCTCGGCCAAACCATCTTCAATTGATATCACCGGATATTTCTCCACCAGGCCGGCATAGAAGTCCACGATCTCCTGGGATGACAGCACCTGCCGGGAACTTGCCAGGTGGTATTTGCCCTCCCGGAAAATTTCACTGGCAGCTACGTCCAATCCGATATAAATATCTTTTCCCGCCTGGTAACCAGCCTCGGCAATAGCCTCCAAAATAACCTCAATCGCCGCTTCGTTGGAGGGCAGATCAGGAGCAAATCCACCTTCATCCCCTACTGCAGTAGCCAGGCCTTTACTGTTCAATACTTTTTTTAAGGCGTGGTAGACTTCTACCCCCATGCGTAAACCTTCGGCAAAGGAAGGCGCGCCACAGGGTATGATCATAAACTCCTGAATATCCACATTATTATCAGCATGTTTGCCGCCGTTTAAAATATTCATCATCGGAACCGGTATTTCTCTGGCATTGACCCCGCCAATATACTGATAAAGCGGTATCCCCAGGTAATTAGCCGCGGCCCGGGCTACCGCCAGGGAAACGCCCAGGATGGCGTTGGCCCCTAGTTTACCCTTATTGGGGGTACCGTCCATTTCTATCATCAGGGTATCAATATCCACCTGATGAGTACAATCCATGCCGATAACTTCCGGCGCAATAATGTCATTTACATTATCTACCGCCTTTAATACTCCGTTGCCGTTATAGCGGTTTTTGTCTCCATCCCTTAATTCCACCGCCTCATGAGCGCCGGTGGATGCCCCGGAAGGTACGATAGCCCTTCCCATGGTTCCATCCTCTAATATTACTTCTACTTCCACCGTAGGATTACCCCGGGAATCAAGTACCTCACGCCCATAAACATCAGCAATAACACTCATCTTGATCTGCTCCCTTCATAAAATAATCTGCCGCGACTCATTTACTGCCCCTATGGCGGGGCCATTAAATCAACGATTTTCCCGTCATTTCCTCCGGTATCGGGATGCCCAACAAGGTAAGCATGGTCGGCGCCACATCCCGCAGAGAAGCATCCGCGCGCAGACTCCGGCCTTTAAACTGGTCTCCTACCAGTATAAAAGGAACTAAGTCGGTAGTATGGGCAGTATGCGGGCTGCCGGTCTCCTGGCAGATCATCAGCTCGCAATTGCCGTGGTCAGCCGTTACCAGTAGGCAGCCTCCCTTGGCCAGTACGGCATCAACTATCCGGGCCATACATTCATCCACCGTTTTAACTGCCTGAACGGCAGCTTCCAGTACCCCGGTATGGCCTACCATATCAGGATTGGCAAAATTAATGATTATAACTTCATAATAATCCCGCTCAATCGCCTCCAGCACCCGGGCGGTAACTTCGGGGGCGCTCATTTCCGGCTGCAGATTGTAGGTAGCTACATTGGGCGAGGGAATGAGAATGCGGTCCTCGCCTGAGTTGGGCTCCTCCACTCCGCCATTGAAAAAGAAAGTGACATGAGCATATTTTTCCGTCTCCGCAATCCTCAGCTGATGCAGGTTGTGTTCTCCCAGTACTTCCCCCAGAGTGTTATCCAGATTCTGAGGTCTGAAAGCCACCGGAGCGTCAATAGCGGCATCATATTGAGTCATGCAAACGTAATATATATGAGGACGAAAGCGCCGCTCAAATTTATCCATAACCGGATCCACAAAGGCCCGGGTAATCTGCCGGGCCCGATCAGCCCGGAAATTGAAGAAAATAAGCCCGTCTCCATCCTTGATGGTGGCTACCGGATCACCCTTATCATCAACTATTACCACCGGTTCCACAAATTCATCGGTGACCCGGGCTTCATAGCTGTTTGCAACCGCGGCATAAGGGTTGGGTGCTTTGAGCCCTTCCCCCAGCACCAGAGCATTATAGGCCTTGGCAATCCGTTCCCAGTGATTATCCCTATCCATGGCATAATAGCGCCCCGACAGGGAAGCGATCTTCCCCACCCCCAGTTCACCCATTTTCTTTTCCAGAGCCGTCACAAATTGGGCTGCACTCTTAGGGTTCACGTCCCGGCCGTCAAGGAAAGCATGCACATATACATCCTTGATTCCTCTCTCCCGGCACAGCCGGAGCAGAGCGTAAATATGCTCCATATGACTATGTACGCCCCCATCGGAAAGTAATCCCATCAGATGTACGGCTCCTTTATGCTTTTGGGCATAATCCACCGCCGCGTTGAGCTCCCGGTTTTTATAGAAACTGCCGTCTTCTATAGCACCGCTGATGCGGGTTATTTCCTGAAATACAATACGGCCTGAGCCCATATTTAAATGGCCTACTTCGGAGTTCCCCATCAATCCTGGAGGCAAACCTACATCCAGGCCGGAACATTTTAAACAGGTCGAGGGATATTCATCCCGTAAACGATAGAAATTGCGAGGGTCAGCCAGGAGAACCGCATTGCCTTGCTCGGCATCACGCAAGCCCCATCCGTCAAGTATCATTAAAACCACAGGCTTTATCATTTTCTACTTAAACCTCACTATACCGGCAAAAGAATCTGCCTGCAGGCTGGCTCCGCCCACCAGGGCTCCGTCAATATCTTCTTCTGCCATAAACTCTGCAATATTCTCCGGTTTGACGCTGCCTCCATAAAGAATACGGATAGCTTCCGTCTGTTCACTTTTATATAACCGGGTCAGACAATTGCGGATAAATCCGATCATCTCCTGAGCATCATCACTGCTGGCGTTTACCCCGGTACCGATAGCCCATACCGGTTCATAAGCTATAACCATGCCTCCGGGGGCAAAGGATATGTCCTTCAGGTCCCGGGTAATTTGTTCTTTGACCACTTCCCGGGCCATATGGTTCTCCCGTTCCTGCAAGGTCTCACCCACGCAGAGAATAGGAACCATACCTGCATCCAGGGCTGCCTTTACCTTACGGTTAATAATGGCGTCGTTTTCCCCCATTATCTGGCGTCGTTCCGAATGTCCCAATATCACATAACTGCAGCCGGCGTCCACCAGCATCAAGGGCGATATTTCCCCGGTATAGGCCCCTTTCATCTCCCAGAACAGGTTCTGCGCCCCCACTCTGATCCCGGAACCTGACAGTGCTCCCCGCAAGGCTGGAAGACTGGTAAAAGGCGGACAAACCACAACTTCCGCTGCGGTTACGCTGCTTAACAGCGGCAGCAGTTCCCGCACAAAGGCCTCGGTATCCTGAATGCTCTTATTCATCTTCCAGTTAGCTACTATGAGCGGAGTTCTCAAGCCCAAACATCCTCCTTCCTCCCCGGTTTAAGCTCCACAAGCCACCACACCGGGCAGTTTTATCCCTTCCAGGAATTCCAGGGTGGCCCCTCCTCCAGTCGATATATGAGTTATTTTTTCTTCCAGACCCATATCATGAGCTACCACCGCCGAGTCTCCACCGCCAATCACACTTACCGCGGATGAATTCGCCATGGCCTCGGTTATCTCCCGGGTTCCGCTGGCAAACTGTTCGTACTCATAGACCCCCATGGGGCCGTTCCAAATGATAGTCTTGGCCTGATAAATCTCTTCTTTATATTTTTCTATGGTGCGAGGACCGATATCCACTATCATCATGTGCTCCGGTACCTGGTCGACACCCACTACGGTAGCTGAGGCGCCGGCCGCAATCTCTTCGGTAATTACCACATCAGTCGGGAGCAGCAACTTCACCTTTTTTTGCTTGGCTTTTTCTATCAGTCTCAGCGCTTCCGCGAGCAGGCCTTTTTCTGATAATGACCGGCCTATATTTTTACCCTGGGCCTGAATAAAAGTATTCGCCATTCCCCCGCCAATCAGAATCACATCCATTTTTTCCAGTAAATTATCTATTATGCCCAGCTTATCGGCAACTTTGGCTCCCCCCAGTATGGCCATACGCGGACTTTTAGGGGAGTTCAGCACTTCGGAAAGCATTTTTACTTCCTGCTCCATCAGAAAACCGGCATAAGCGGGTAAGTAATCTGCTATACCGACGGTTGAAGCATGAGCCCGGTGAGCCGTGCCAAACGCATCATTTATATAAAGATCGCCAAGAGCAGCCAATTGTCGGGAAAACTCCGCATCGTTCTCTTCTTCACCGGAATGAAAGCGCAAGTTTTCCAGCAGTAGTACTTCTCCCGCTTTTAGGGCATCAGCTCTGGCCTTGACTTTTTCCCCCACACAGTCTTCGGCTATGCTGACTGGAGCTTCCAGTAAACGGTCAAGGTGGGCGGCTACTCCCTTAAGGCTGTATTTTTCTTCCGGCTTGCCCTTGGGTCGGCCCAGATGACTCATAAGTATGAGCTTGCCCTGATGGGCGAGGACATACTCTATACTGGGAAGAGCCGCCCGCATCTTGGTATCATCCAATATATTGCCTTCTTTATCCATCGGTACATTAAAATCCACCCGCATCAAAACTCGTTTTCCATCCAGTTTAGCATCCCTGAGACTTCTCAAGTATTACACCTCCAGGATCAATTGCTCCCCCCCCATAGCAGGAGGGTCACAACTAAATATGAAAATATTACAACACAACGGTTCGGTTATTTTTCCCTATTCTCCTCGTTAAGAGTTCTTCGCTATATACTCCACTACATCCACTACCCGGACTGAATAGCCCCATTCATTGTCATACCAGGCGATAACTTTGGCCATACGATCCCCAACCATCATGGTCAGCAGCCCGTCGACTATGGAAGAGTTGTTTTCTCCCCGATAATCGCTGGAAACCAGGGGTTCTTCGGTGTATTTCAATATACCCCGGAGATTGGTTTCACTGGCAGCTCTAAAAGCCTGGTTAATCTCATCCACAGTGGCCGCTTTCTCCAGTTCCACCGTCAGATCCACCAGCGAAACATCCGGAGTAGGTACCCGGATAGCCAGCCCGTCAAGCTTGCCCTGCAATTCCGGAATGACCAGTCCTACGGCACTGGCCGCACCGGTAGAGGTAGGAACCATGGACAGAGCCGCCGCCCGCGCCCTTCTCAAGTCCTTATGGGCCAGATCCAAAATCCGCTGGTCATTGGTATAAGAATGAATAGTATTCATAAGTCCCTTAACTATGCCAAATTTATCAATCAAAACCTTGGCCACCGGAGCCAGGCAGTTGGTAGTGCAGGAAGCATTGGAGACCACATCGTACTCGGGCCGGTATTGGTCGTGGTTTACGCCCATGACCATGGTAAGGTCGACTCCTTTGGCCGGTGCGGTGATAACCACTTTTCTGGCTCCGGCCTTAAGATGGAGAGCAGCTTTTTCCCCGGTGCGGAAAGCACCGCTGGCTTCAACCACGATTTCTACTCCCATTTCACTCCAGGGCAGTTGTTCCGGGTCTTTATTGGAGAGATAGCGGATTTTACGTCCGGCAATGACCAGATAATCATCTTCCGCCTTGACCTCGGCCGGGTAAACCCCATGGATTGAATCATATTTAAAAAGGTGGGCATTGGATTGAGCATTTCCCAGGTCATTTACCGCCACCAATTCCACGTCGTCTCTGTCCAGGGCTATCCTGGCAACCAATCTGCCAATTCTCCCAAAACCGTTGATGGCCATTTTAACCGACATCAGTTATCATCCTTTCTGTTAATTATATTTATAATTTTTTTGGCTGCGCCCTCGTCAGTAATGAGAAGGCTTTGGCGCCGGCTGCGGAGCACCGCCTCAATAGCCTGAGCCTTATTGCTGCCGCCGGCAACTGCAACAATAACCGCGATGTTGTCCAGATCGCTTAATTCCAGACCAATTCCCGGAACTTCATAGACTATTTTGCCCCTTTCGTCAAAATAATATCTAAGCGCTTCTCCCACAGCCCGGTTTTTCTTTAAAAAATCAATTTCCGCAGGAGTAAGACATCGACGGTTAGCCATCTCCAGAGCTGATCCGATACCATGCACCAATATATTGCTGGCCTTTATATTCTCTATCACCCGGGCAATATGAAAATCCTTTTTTAATATCTCTACCGTATTCTCTTCCAAATTATCCGGAATATGCAGCAGTCGATACTGAGCCCCCAGCGACTTGGCTATCTTAGCGGCAATAGTCCCGGCCTGCTGTTCCATTTCTTCCCCCAGGCCTCCCCGGGCAGGCACTACCATCATATCCGGCAGATTAGTCCCCACTCCCATAGATTCAGCCATCTCTGCCAGGGTAGTGCCACCGGTAACTGCCAGGGTGCAGGAGGGATAGAGCATTTTTTTAAGATGACGGGCTGCCGCCCGGCCCAGATCCTTGTGCGCCAAAGGGTCGGAACAGGAATCTCCCGGTATCACAATTACTTCAGGTATACTAAACAATTGTTTAATTTTTTCAGCTAATGTTTGAGTCTGATAAAGGAAAGGAATCATATCGTCAATTTCCTGCAGCATCTCTTCTCCGGCAGCAGTAAGATATATTCCGGCCGGGGTTATATGTATTATTCCCCTTTCCTTTAATATACCTATTTCATTGCGAACCGCTCTTTCCGCCAAGCCCAAATCCTTGACCAATTGTCTTCTGCCTACCGGCTGTCGATGCATTACTTGACGCAATACCTGATACCTGCTCTGGATGATCTCCAAAGTATCAGGAGCAAATCGTTCCAGCAATGAAAAAAATCTATACATAAATCGTCCTCAAAAACTTATTGGGGCAAATTTACACACTAGGGGCAAAAATGTCCCAAAGTTATTAAAATCATATGCAAAAACCTTACTTTATTAATTATTATATCACAATTGAGGAAAAATGATGCATATTTAAAGAGAAAAAGCAGAAGACAAGTAAGTATTGCCTTGACCGCAAGTGGAATGCACCGTAAGGAAAACGATCCTCCACTTGCGCCGCTATCAACAGCTAATAGCGTTTACGGGCCATAGCGGATAAAATCCCCAGCTCCTGACGGTATTTGGCTACCGTGCGGCGGGATATCCTTATACCCTTTTTATTCAGAATCTTGGCGATGGCGTCATCACTCAGAGGTTTGCCGGAGTCTTCCTCCGCCACTATTTCTTCCAGCATATGCTTGATGCTCTTGGACGAAATTTTTTGACTGCCATGATGGGATTCAATCCCGGTACTGAAGAAGTATTTTAATTCAAACAGTCCCTGCGGGGTCTGAATGTATTTGTTGGTGGTAGCCCGGCTGACGGTTGACTCGTGAACTTCAACAATATCTGCCACCTGCTTCAGGTTGAGGGGTTTCATATACTCCACCCCATGATCCAAAAATTCGGTTTGAATATCAACTATACAACGGGCCACTTTATAAAGGGTCATGCGCCTCTGCTCAATACTGCGGATAAGCCAGATCGCAGAGCCCATTTTATCCTCCAGATATTTTCTGGCATCCTGGGAAAAGGAATTGGGCTGACGCAGGATGCTCTCATAGACCTGGTTAATTATCAGGCGGGGAAAATTAAAATCATTGACTATAACAATATATTCCCCCTCCACCTTCTCCACGAAAACATCGGGCAATATATACTTTATCTCGTTACTGTTGCTGTATTGCAGACCCGGCTTGGGATCCAGGGTCCTGATCAAATCGCATATATCCTGTACTTCCTCTACCGGAATGGCCAGCACCTGGGCAATCTTGTTCAGTTTGCCCCGGGCCAGATCGACCAGATGGTTGTTAATGATGTCCCGGGCCATATCACTTTCTTTACCATAATGGCGTAATTGCAGAAGCAAGCATTCGGCCAGGTCGCGGGCTCCAACCCCGTGGGGGTGAAAGGATTGGATCAATTCCAGGGTTTCTTCAACCTTGTCCTTGCTAACATTAAGCTTCGCGGCCACTTCGTCTAAATCTACGCAAAGATAACCGTTATTATCTATACTGCCGATGAGATAATTGCCTACGACCAGATTATCTTCTCTTTTACTGGCAATATGGAGCTGAAACTCCAAATGCTCATAAAGACTGGGGCGGCGGGTTAAGAAGTTATCAAAAGACTTTTCTTCATCTTTATCTCGGGGAGTAAGTCCTATATCACGGTCATGGAAAACCTCCAGCCACTCTTCCACCTTAACATTATCGTTTTCCTGTTTTTCCGTTTCCCCCTGCTCTTCGCGTTCCTCTAAAAAAGGGTTTTCTTCCAATTCCTTTTGAATGTACTCAGTTAACTCCAGGGTAGACATCTGCAGAATGGCAATAGCCTGTCGCAGCTCCGGAGTCATAAGTAACTTTTGTTGTTGTTCCAGAAAAACATCATGTGTCAACCGCATGCAGATATCCCCCTTTTATCTAACCCTTAAACATAATATTTCTGCACTGCCCCATTCATGTCTTTCTGTCTAACTATCCCCAATAATCTCTTCCGCTATTTTTTCCAGTTTGCGCATTCGGTAAGCGACACCTGGTTTGCTCAGCGGAGGTTCAATCAGTTCCCCTAATTCTTTAAGAGTGCAATCGGGATAGTCTACCCTGAGAAGGGCAAGTTCTTTGTACTGCGGCGGCAGGCTTTTCCACCCTTCTTTTTTCATCGCCCGGCTGATCAGGTCAATCTGCCGCACCGATGCATCTATGGTTTTGGCCAGATTGGCGGTCTCGCAGTTTACCTGTCGGTTAACGGCGTTACGCATTGATTTAAGAATACGTATATTCTCAAAATCCAGCAGGGCTCTATTAGCACCTACAACCCGTAAAAAGTCTCCAATCTTCTCACCCTCTTTAAGGTATAAGACCAAGTTGTTTTTGCGTTCAAAACTACGCATATTAATATTGAAGCGTTCCAGCATTTTCTGCACCTGCATCGCCGGTTTATGGTCATTAAATACGATTTCCAGGTGATAGTCTCCTTCAGGCCGGTTTATAAACCCTCGGCTGAGAAATATTCCCCGCAGATATGCACGCTTGCAGCAGGCTTTTGTAAAATATGTGTTAAGTTGCCGTTTACTATTATTATTATTAGCGGTAATCAATTGAAATTCCTGCAATATCGACAAATTATCTTGAGAAATTTGTGTGTTGACTTGGTAAACTCTCGTTTTGCCAAAACGTCTGCGGTTTTCTATGCTAACGCTGGACGGCATGCTATAGCTCTCCTTTATCAGCTTAAATATTTTCCGAGCCGTAGCTGCATTTTCGGCTCTTACTTTAAGAACATAGCCTTGGTCGCCGGCGTCGTCTACGGTAGCCGCACTATCCAGCAGAGCCAGCAGCTCAGCTTTACGGCAGCATTCCCTCTCCGGTATCACCCGGGCCAGCTCATTCCTGACATCACTGCAAAAACTCATGCCTATTCTCCTCGTCAGAGCCCTAAATCCATAATTCCAGAGCACCCTTGTTGGTATTGTACCCAACTATCCTATAAGTTTTCGCGCTTTGTATTTTCCAGTATCGCCCGGGCCAGTTTGTCAGAATCATGCCAAGCCACATCAGTGTGTGATACCAGATCTCTTTCAATAATATTAATTCCCATTTTTACTATTTCTTCTCCTGCCGTTCTTACCGGTATGGCTTTTTCTTCCTGATAGCGCCTCAGTCTGTTTTCGTCAATACTGCCGCAGTTTACCACCGCATATTCGATCAACTGGCGCCCGCTGTAGCGGGCAATCGCCCGCAAATGATCCGCAGCCGTAAATTCGTCGGTTTCCCCCTGTTCAGTCATTATATTGCTGATGTAGAATGTGGCGGCCGGGGAAGCAGCTATAGCTTCACTGATACCTTTCACCAGAAGGTTTGGGATTATGCTGGTATAAAGACTGCCGGGCCCGATAATGATAGCGTCGGCTTCGGCAATGGCCTGCAGGGTCTCCGGAACCGGACTGCACTCGGGCAGCAGAAAAATTTCCTGAATTCTCCCTCCATACTCCCGGATGGCAGTTTCCCCCGTTACCCGCTGGCCATCGGTCATAATTGCACCCAGGGTTATGGTCTCCAGGGTGGCTGGAATGACCTTGCCCCTGACTGCCAATACTCTGCTTACTTCTCGAATAGCAGATACGAAATCCCCCGTAATTTCGGTCATGGCCGCTAACAGCAGATTACCCAGATTATGCCCTTTAAGACTTCCCTCCTGGCGAAAACGGTGCTGAAAGACCTTATCCATCAGGGTTTCGGTCTCAGCCAGAGCTACCAGGCAGTTGCGGATATCTCCCGGAGGCAATACCCCGAGCTCAGTCCTTAACCGGCCCGAACTGCCTCCGTCGTCGCTGACTGTTACTACTGCCGTAAGCTTGGAGGTATATCTTTTTAGTCCCTTCAGCAATACGGATAGACCGGTACCGCCGCCTATCACGACTATTGCCGGTTCGTGCCTGCCAGTATTCATTTACTCCTCCATTTTGTATCTTGCCACATCTCTATGCCGGGTTAAAACATTATATCCCATCTTCTTAAGCTGCCCGGCCACATAATCGGTCAGCACCACTGAGCGATGTTGTCCGCCGGTACAGCCTATAGAGACGGCAAGATTAGTTTTGCCCTCCTGCATATAATAAGGGATTAAATATTTCAGGAGATTCAGAAAGCGGCGGGTAAATGACCTGGTAACTGGAGATTCCAGTACAAATTCAATTACTTCCCGGTCTTTTCCGGTAAGGTTGCGCATCAAAGGATCGTAGAAAGGATTGGATAAAAACCTTACATCCATAACTATATCAGAGTCCAGAGGGATACCCCATTTATAGCCAAATGATACGATATTGACCGTAAATTGGGCGGAGCCGCTTTCACTATATAAACTTTGTAATTTATCTTTGAGTTGCCGTACGGAAAGGCCGCTGGTATCAATTACCAGGTTAGCCCTGCCCCGCAATTCCTCCAGCATTTTTCTTTCCAGTTGGATAGACTCCATCAGCTGGCGGTGATCCGAAAGCGGATGGCGGCGGCGCGACTCCTTGAAACGCCGCACCAGTACCTCATCGGCCGCCTCCAGGAAGAGGATCTCGTAGGCTATACGGTCTTCCTCCAATTCATGCAGCGACTGGGACAGATCACTGAAAAAATCTCCCCCCCTCACATCCATAACTAAGGCGACCTTATCGACCCGGCCTTCAGACTGAATGCTCAGTTCTACAAATTTAGGCAGCAACGCCGGAGGCAGATTATCAACACAATAGTAACCCATATCTTCCAGGCAATTAACCACCTGGGTTTTACCAGCTCCTGAAAGGCCGGTAATTATGAGTATGTGCAGCTTCTCTTCCTTTTTCTCCATTGGGTATAACCTCCTCCCGGAGATCGGTTGGCCACCTGCTCGGGAGCAATATCCAGTTTTTCCACCAGGTCGGTTCCATATTCCAGGTTACCTACCGTCTCCCGGAAATGGGCGTCACTGTTGATGATAAAGTCAACCCCCACTTCTCCTGCTTCCATTATAGCAGATATATCGGGATATTCGTGCCCGCAATTTATTTCAAAGAGGACATTATTACGAACACAAGCCCGGGCCACTTCTCCTATATCAATAGTGAAAAACAGACCAGGGTGAGCCAGGATATCCAGCAGGGGGTTATTATAGACAGCTTCTACGGCGGCTTTGGTATTATTGTTAATCGCTTTTTCCCGCTGTCCCCGCCCCAGATGACGCAGGGAGTTTTGGGCCAAAATTGCCCAGCCGTCTTTAAGTGAAGTAGGAAGGGTATAAGGGTGCAGCCCGGCAATGAGTATATCCATTTCGGCTATTATTTCTACCGGGATATCCAGAGTGCCCTGCAGATCTCGGATATTGGCCTCAGCCCCCAGCAATGCCCTTATGTCAGAATACTCGGAAGCAAGGGCATCCAGCTTATCCCGTAAGCGCAGGTATTCGCCCGCATCCCTTACTCCGATTACGGCCGCCAGCGGACCGTGATCAGTAATAGCAACTTCCTTCAGACCCCGCTCCCGGGCGGCCTGGATAATATCTTCTTCATTCTGCCTGCCGTCACTGCGCCGGGAATGGGTATGGTAATCTCCATATAAATCCATAAGCCACCTCAATTCCAGTTAATATCCCGCAAATTTGTACATTGGGCGCGTACTCTACGGAACGTGTTTGATGCCATAAAATCAACCTTACTATTACGACTGTCGCTCTTTGGGTTCAGCTTTTCATTGATAATTTGTGCATATGCTACCGGCTTTAGCCAGATTCAAAAGGGAAAACCAATATATAGCTGGTTTCAAAAAATGATCCCTGTGGTTAGGCGTGGTGTCATAGGAACAAAAAGCGAACCATGTAAAATCCCTGTAATGGGGCAGACAGTCGGGGCCTGTCCGCCTTGCTTTTTCGCATTCGCTGTCCGGTCTGTTATTGCTATACTAAAGTTGACACAGTATAGCAAATGCTATAACATAATAGTCAAAAAGGGGGGTTCTAATATGGCACAAGTAAATATCCGCATTGATGATGAGTTAAAAGCTCGCGCAGATGCTCTTCTTGAGGAATTAGGTTTAAACATGACAACAGCCTTTAATATGTTTATTCGTCAGACAGTTCGCCAGGGTGGTATTCCGTTTGAAATTACGACAAAAATAGACCCATTCTATAGCAAATCCAATATGGAGGTATTACGGCAGTCTATTCAGGAAGCAAATGAAGGTAAACTAAACGCCCATGAGTTGATTGAGGAATAAGCTTCTATGGAAAAACTATGGACGGATAGAGCCTGGAAAGATTATTTATATTGGCAAGAACAGGATAAAAAGACGCTGAGACGGGTAAATCAGCTTATAAAGGACATTGAGCGCAACGGTTATGATGGAATTGGAAACCCCGAGCCGCTCCGTGGGGATTTGTCCGGATGGCAGTCACGCAGAATAGATGATGAAAACCGCTTAGTATATCGGTTGTATGATGGACATTTAGAAATTGCACAATGCCGAGGGCACTATAATGATAAATAAAAAGACTCTAAGCGGTGGATAACGCCTCTCTTTTTCCGTATCGGTTTGGGGTATGGTCCAACAAGTTTCCCTATTGACCGTGCCTTTAAGCGGCATGTCTTATAAACTGGTCCCCGCATCAGGTTAATCACGGAGTCCCGGATAAACTGCACCTCTCCGCCACGCCAATCCGACATTGGATATTGGGCAAACAGATCGTAACCTTCATGATTGCACAATTAGATGGGAATGGCTATATCCATGTTTACATAAAAATCCCATTTATCATTTAAATATAATACCTGAGTTTATGACATAAGAAGGATAAAAGCTCGGCAAATAGGGAATTTCAGGGCATTCGGGGGGTTATAAAATCTCCTGTTATTTAAGATTGAGGGAAAGATCCAGTTTGGTAGCCGTCCGGAAGTTGGTTAAGGTCATATTGGTTTTCAGGGGAGGAAGCCCCAGAAGTTCGGCTAACTGAAGATAAACCTTGGGTATCAGGGTGGGGGTCACCACATTATTGGGATAATTACCGAGGACGATCGCCAGAGGATGCCGGAAAGCCTCCATAACATTGCTGGCAGATACTCTTTCGTTCTTCCCATGCAAGAGCAGATACTGGGAATAACGAAGAAGACTAAGACATAGATAACAGAGCATAAAATGTCCCTGGATATGATCATCCGACCAGACGAAAACCGGCCTGGCTCGGAGATTTGTCTTAAGGACACGGAAAGTTTCCTCAATTTGCCAAAGTCCGCCATAGAGCCTTGAGACTTCTTCGGTACTGTAATCAAGATTGTTCGTTATTACCGCATAATAACCATCATAACGCTCAGCCTCAGCGATTTTTCCTTCATCCAAACAACAGCCGTCTGTATCAACATCCAGCTTCAGATACTGGTTTCGCCCGCGTTTGAGGTCAGCCTTTAATTGGTAAGGCTTATCAAGCCTTTTCTTAAGTTTTTCGATCATGCGTTCCCGATCGGTTTTATCCTTAGTCGCTCGTTTGGCTGTCCAGGTAAAATGATGATTTATCGTCTGGGCATTTTGATAAACTTGAACGTGGAGGTTCTCCTATGGCATATACCGAAGCCAACTACGAAAACGCGGTGATTGAGGTGTTCCACGACATGCTGGGGTACGGTTACGTCTACGCCCCGGCCTTGGCGCGTGACTACTCCGACCCGCTTTATATGGACGAGTTGCTGCCCGCTCTGCGGCGCGTCAACCCGAAATTGCCGGAAGCCGCCCTATCTGAGGTGGTCTACAAGGTGCACAATTTTGAAGGCGGCACGATGTTGCAAAAGAACATCCAATTCATGGACTGCCTCCAGAACGGCATATCTGTGAACTATTTTGATAAAGGCGAGCAGCGGTCTGTACTCGTCAATCTTGTGGACTTTGAAAATGCGGAGAGTAATACTTTCACGGTTGCCAACCAGTGGACGATTATTGAGAACAGTGAGAAACGCCCGGATGTTCTCGTGTTCCTGAACGGATTGCCCGTGGTGGTTTTTGAACTCAAGTCCCCGTCCCGCGAGGAAACCGACGCTTCCGAAGCCTACCTCCAACTGCGAAACTATATGCGGGAAATTCCATCCTTGTTTATATACAACGCCTTCCTCGTTATGAGTGATCTCGCCACATCCAAAGCGGGTACAATTACGGCAGGTGAAGGCAGGTTTATGGAGTGGAAGACGAAGGATGGCAGCTATGAGAATACGCAGTACGCCCAATTCGACACCTTTATTGAAGGAATGTTCGATAAAGTGCGGCTGCTTGACATTATAAAAAATTTTGTCTGCTTTTCCGACGATACGAAGATCATCGGAGCATATCACCAGTATTTTGCCGTGCGGAAAGCCGTTGCATCCACCGCCAAAGCTACCGAAACGGATGGCAGGGGCGGCGTGTTCTGGCACACGCAAGGCAGTGGGAAATCGCTATCAATGGTATTTTACGCCCACCTGTCGCAAGAGGCGTTGAACTCCCCAACTATCGTGGTGCTGACCGACCGCAACGATCTTGACAACCAGCTTTTCGGACAATTTGCCAAATGTGCAGATTTCCTGCGCCAGGCGCCGCAGCAGGCCGAAAGCAGAACCCATCTGAAAGAACTGCTTGCGGGCCGGCGGGCAAACGGCATCATATTTACTACCGCGCAGAAATTCGAAGAAAGCTCTGAAATTTTGTCCAATCGCCGAAATGTTATCGTCATGGCGGATGAGGCGCACCGCAGCCAATTTATAGACGAAAAAGTAGATAGTACAACCGGGCGCATTCAGAAGTCTTTTGGGCTTATTATCCGGGAAAGCCTGCCGAACGCTACATATATCGGCTTTACCGGTACGCCTATTAAAAGCGAGGATCGCTCCACTATTGAGGTTTTCGGAAACTACATCGACATTTATGACATGACCCAAGCCGTGGAGGACGGCGCAACTCGCCCCGTTTACTACGAAAGCCGTGTCATTCATCTTAAGCTGGATGAAGATGTTCTGCGGCAGATTGATGCCGAGTACGACCGTATAGAGGAGAATGCCGAACCGTATGCCATTGAAAAGAGCAAGAAGGAACTTGGCCAGATGGAAAGTATCCTCGGTGCGGAGCAGACTATCACCGCGTTGTGCGAGGATATCATTAAGCACTATGAGGAAAACCGCCAGTACGTACTCACGGGCAAGGCAATGATTGTCGCCTACTCCCGTGCCATCGCCATGAAGATATATTGTAAACTGCTTCAGTTACGCCCGGTATGGGCAGAAAAGGTCGGTGTGGTGATGACTGAGAGCAACAAAGATCCCGAAGAGTGGCGTGCTATTATCGGCAACAAACGTCACCGTGAGGAAATGGCAAAGAAGTTCAAGGACAACGAAGGCCAGCTGAAAATCGTCATTGTAGTGGATATGTGGCTGACGGGCTTTGATGTTCCGTCCCTTGCCACGATGTATGTTTACAAGCCCATGGCGGGACACAACCTAATGCAGGCTATAGCCCGCGTCAATCGGGTTTACAAAGATAAAGAAGGCGGTTTGGTGGTTGATTACGTTGGAATTGCCTCTGCGCTGAAGCAGGCGATGAACGACTACACCAATCGCGATAAGCATAACTACGGTGATATGGACATCTTCAAAACCGCTCTGCCAAAGTTTATGGAAAAATTGGAGGTTTGCCGAGATTTGTTCCACGGTTTCGATTACTCCGGCTTTATGAACGAATCTGCTACCGACCTTGCCCGCGCCAAAGCTATCAGCGGCGGTGTGAACTTCCTGTCCGCAGTGGAGAAAGAGAAAAAAAAGGAATCGTTCATCAGGGAAGCAATGCTTCTGCGGCAGGCGCTTTCTCTTTGCCGTTCGCTCCTGAACCCACAACACCGGTTTGAGGCCGCATATTTTGAAGCGGTGCGAACCCTTCTCACCCGCATAACGGGTGAAGGCAAGCCTCTGTCCCTAAAAGAAATAAATGCCAGCATCAATGAACTGCTGAAAGCGAGCATTCAAAGTGAAGGCGTAATCAACCTGTTTTCGGATGCTGATACGGGCTTTTCCCTGTTCGATCCGAAGTTTCTTGAGGAAATCTCAAAGATGAAAGAACGAAACCTTGCCGTCGAAATCCTGAAGCGGCTGCTTGCCGAGCAGGTGTCATTGTATCGCAGGACGAATCTCGTCAAGTCTGAAAAGTTCTCAGAAATGCTCTCCCGCTCAATGAAGGCGTACCTGAACGGAATGCTCTCCAACGAAGAAGTTATTGTGGAACTGATGAAGATGGCCAAAGATATGGCAAACGCTCAAGCCGTGGGCGACGCGCTTAGTCTATCTGAGGAAGAGCTGGCATTCTACGATGCGCTGACCCATCCAGAAGCCGTCAAGGACTTCTACCAAAACGAACAACTTGTGGCGATGACCCATGAACTAACCGACATGCTCCGCAAGAACCGCACTATTGACTGGCAAAAGAAGGAATCTGCTCGTGCCGGTATGCGCCGCATGGTGAAGAAACTACTGAAAAAGTACAAATATCCGCCGGAGGGTATGGAAGACGCAATCGCCACTGTAATTGGACAGTGTGAAATGTGGACTGATAACTGAGAAAGGATAAATGAACAATGGACGCGGTTAAAGGAAATATTTATCAGATACTCAATGGGGCGAAGCAGTTTGTCATTCCGGTTTATCAACGCGCTTACAGTTGGGAGAAGGAACAATGCCAGCGATTATGGTCTGATATCGTCGCCATGCAAAAAGCCGGACGTGAGGGACATTTTGTCGGCTCTATCGTGAATATCGCCGAAAAAGACATGCCGATTGGTGTTCAGAAGTTTATGATTATTGATGGTCAACAACGCTTAACTACGCTGACCCTCTTACTTATTGCCTTGCGTGACTACGCGAAGGGACATGCCGATGAGGGAGTAAATGCGAATAAAATTACGGATACGCTTCTCCTAAACACATATGAGGTGGAAAATGATCGCTATAAATTGCTTTTGGCACAAACCGATCGAGATATTCTGGTTAAGCTTATTGAAAGCTCTCCAATCAAAGATGGAGTGAAATCCAGGCTTTTGGATAATTACGCTTTTTTTGTGACGCAAATCGCTAGGAAAGATTTATCACCAACAGAGATATATGAATCCATAGGTAAACTTCAAATCGTCAATATAACCCTTGACCGTCAGCATGACGATCCACAAGCTATTTTTGAAAGTCTGAACTCTACGGGTATGGATTTGAAAGATTCCGATCTTATCCGCAACCATATCCTTATGGGTTTAGAAGCGGTCATTCAGGCATCCGTTTACAATAACATATGGCGACCGACGGAGTTGCTGTTCGACTATGAACATCAGAGCGAGTTAATGGACGGTTTCTTTCGTGACTATCTCACTATGAAACTTGGCAGGATTCCAAAAAAGAACGAGGTTTACAAGGAGTTCAAGGGGTACCATTCCAATTGTGATATGGATATCACCAATCTTTGCCAAGATATTTACAGATTCGCAAAGCATTATACCAACATGTTCTTTGCCAAGAGCTCCGACGCAATTTTGAGTTATTTATACGCCGGGATGAAAGCTATCCGCATGGATGTTGTTTACCCTTTCCTTCTGAAAGTGCACGACGACTGCGACAGGGGTTTTCTATCAATTGATGAACTGCGGGAAATTGCAAGACTCTGCATAAGCTATGTCTTGCGACGCGCTGTCTGCGATATCCCTACAAATTCGTTGAACAAGACATTTGCAACGATAAAAAACTATATACATACAGATGATTATATAAATTCAGTAAAAGCATTTTTCATTATGCAGTATTCATACAAGGAATTTCCGAATGATGAACGATTTCTGGCAATGTTCCAGTCAAGGGATATATACCATATGCGCATCTGTAACTATATTTTAAGCCGTTTGGAAAACTGGGATAATAAATCAACAGTGGTGACAGGAAATCTGACAATTGAGCATATTATACCTCAGAATTCCAATTTATCTTCTGAGTGGATTTCTATGCTAGGGGCTAATTGGAACGAGGTGCAAAAAAAGTATTTACATACCATTGGGAACTTAACTTTAACGGCATACAACTCAGAGATGAGTGATTCTTCTTTTTCTGAAAAGCTTGAAATGGATGGCGGTTTCAAGCAAAGTGCCCTCCGAATAAACAAATATGTAGTCACGCAGACCACCTGGAGTGAGTCGCAAATAAATACTCGCGCCAAAGAATTTGGTGAGTTGGCCAGAAAAATATGGCCATTCCCTGTATTGACCGAGGCACAAATTGCTCCCTATCTCAAACAGGAACCTTCCGTATTTCAATATTCTATTGAGAGCTATGAACAATTAAATGCATTCAATAGAATATTGTTTGAAAAGCTCAACACTCGCATTATGAATCTGTCTGCTTTCGTAAAACGCGAGTTTAAGAAGCTCTACATTGCCTACAAGGCCGATACTAATTTTGTGGATATCGTGATCCAAAAATCACGGCTGCGCGTCTCAGTTAATATGAAGTATACTAATGTTATTGATCCAAAAGGCATTTGCAAAGACATCACCGATTTAGGAAGATGGGGTAATGGCGATGTAGAGCTTTTCTTAGATAGTTTAGAACAATTGGACGATGTCATGTTCATCATTGAGCAAGGTTTACAAGAACAGATGGATAAGATTAATAATTAATGCCTATTCTGCTATTAGGAATGCAAAGCGGCAGCCTATCTAAGAGTGATATGCTACCCCCAGATAGGACAGTGAAATAAAAAACACTGAACTATCTGAGGGTAGCATATCAGAGACAATGCCGCTTTGGTTTTATCCGTATCGGTTTAGAGTATGGTTCAGTAAGTTGCCCTGTTAACCCCTGTGGTTATACGCGTCTATTTTCCCAATTCGGCCTTCAGGTAATCAATCACTGCCACCGGGGTGGGATTGACGCCATATTCCAGGGCCAGGTAGACACTGGCATAGTCTCCGCTATAGACCAGGGAGTAAAAGCGGGCGAGATAGGATTCACCCTGGCTGTTTACTTCCACTATGCTCTTGACCCGCTCCCTGATTATATCTTTGCTTATCTCTATCCGCCGCTGCACCCGTTCGTGGTCGTAGCGATCTCTTAAAATTATGCAGCTCAGGGATGACAATAACTGGGTTGGGGCCTCAAAGCCTACAATTTCATTATGATTCAATTCCGGGAATACATTATAATAGGCTGGACATTTGGCATTTTCATTAATCTGGGCCTTCCAGCGCTGAGCGGCCACTTCAGACATGCCTGCAGTACCCCAGATAACCGGCAGGGAATCTTTTAACTGCCGGGCAATAATCCGGGCCTGGTTGGTGGAAACCGGAGCCCCCGGCTGGAGTTTATCCCGCATATCCCGTAAGACCGTTACCGTTTCCTCCAGCTCCTGATGAACGTCGGCCACGATTCCCAGTTTTTCCAGCAGCAGTACCAGAGGAGCAAAAAGATACCCGGTGGCGGCCCGCGGTACCAATCCGGCCGGTATCCCCACTACGGCATAGCCGTCTGCTTCTGCCTGCGCCTTAAGCTTCCCGCCGGTAGTAATGCATATTATTGAAGCCTTTTTCTCCCGCGCTTCGCTATAAGCACTGAGAGTTTCTTCAGTATTGCCGGAATAGCTTACCGCCAGAAACAAAGTATCCTGGTTCACAAAGGCGGGCAGGTGGTAATCTCTCACTACTGTTACCGGTATTTTGGCTCTCCCGGCGGCATAGGTGCGCAGAATATCCCCACCGATAGCTGATCCGCCCATGCCTGACACTACTATCTGGCGGTAATCCTTTCTGTACCCGGAGACAAATGCCAAATCCAGCTTCAGACTGCTGGCAAACTGCTCCGGTAAATCATACAGGTATTCCATCATTGTTTCCGCTGTCATATCCTTCAATTTGTTTTCCCCCTTATCATTTTAGGCTCTGCATCTATTTAACGTCTTTGATACTTACCGCCGCCACACAGCCATAAAGGACTATATCATCCCCCAGAGCCGTACAGTCGATGATCAGATCCTCCCGGTTCAGGGCAAAAGCATGCCGCTGTACATATTCCCGTACCGGCTGCAGCAGCAAATCCCTTAACCCCAGCATGACTCCCCCTCCCAGTATAATTACCTCCGGATTTAACAGGTTTGCCAGATTGGCAATACCAATCCCCAGGTATTGCACTATCCGGGCGATCAGCAGTTCCGCCTCCTCATCTCCCTGGCGGGCCGCCGCCGCCAGTTCCCGGGGACCAGGCCTCTTCCCGGCGGGAGTACAAGCCAGTATCCCCTGACCACGGCCCTGTCCGGCCATTTCATCCAACTGTCTGGAAATAGCGTTTCCTGAAGCCAGCGCCTCCAGACACCCCCTGCGTCCGCAGTTGCAAAGCGCGCCCTGGGCATCAACGACCATATGTCCAAATTCTCCGGCTCCGCCGGCCCTACCCCGGTATAAATTGCCCCCAATGATTATTCCTGCCCCTATACCGGTACTCACCGTAATATACAAGAGCTCCCGGCATTTGGAGTAAGGCCCATAATAGTATTCCCCCAAGGCCGCCATATTAGTGTCTTTTTCCACTATTACCGGGCGACCCATACGCCGGCTGAGTTCTTCCTTTACTTTCACCCGGCCCCAGCCCAGGTTGGGGGAATCTCTAACCATACCTTCGGCAAAATCCAATGGTCCTGGAGCGGCAATGGCTATTCCGGTGATTTCCTGTTCCCTGATTCCAGAAGCCTGCAGCAATTGTGCAGCGCTGGCGGCAATCGTATCCAGCACCCGCTCCGGCCCGCCGGCTGGAGTAAGTAAACGGCTTTTAGCCAGTATGCCGCCGTCTGTACCGATGATCCCGCTCAGGATTTTAGTGCCTCCCAGGTCGACCCCCAGTACCAGTTCCCGCAAAAAATATCACCCCTATTGACATAAAAACACGGAATCATTATGAAACATCTATTACCCTAGTCAACAGTGAAAACAGTCCCCCGGTTTCGCTAGTTTTTTGACGCGGAATTCAGGGAATTTAAAAGGAAGAACGCGGAAGAAAACTTTAATAAATTCCGCGTATTTCCCAAAGATTCCGCGGGGTCCGCGTCTGTTTTCATTGATCTGCGTCAATCTGCACCCTTAATTGCGAATATAACGAGCATCAGCTGTCCTCGAAGAGGGCGTCTATTTTCTTATTAACCCCTACAAACACAGATAATCTACAGCACATATCTGCGCAAGGCTTCGGCCACGCCGTCTTCATCATTGGAGCAGGTTACGAAATCGGCAGCTTCCTTTACCGCTTCCCAGGCATTCCCCATGGCTACCCCTACTCCGGCCCACTCCAGCATCTCCAGGTCATTATAGCTGTCTCCTATAGCCATTACTTCCGCCCGGCTTACCTGGTAATGGGATGCCACCACCCGCAGAGCATCCGCCTTATTGGCCTCCCGCACCATGACTTCCAGGAAAAAAGGTTTGGAAAGAGTGATATTAAGCTTCTCCCCATAGCAGTCTTTCAATTCCCGCTCCATGCTTAACAGTAGTTTCTTATCCTGGCTTACCGCCATGATTTTCATCGCCTTTCCACTGTCGGCAACCGTCAGCAGGTCGTCAACTATGACCGCCTTTATTCCTGACAGTTTCTCATAGTAAACACCTTCCTCGTCCAGCCTTTCCATCACTAACTGGTCATCCTGATAACTGTGATAATGAACTCCCTTATTTCTGAAATACCGGATCACTTCGGCTGCCGCTGCCGCAGGCAAAGGGTGGTAGTAAATTATTTCTTCCGAGCGCGAGTTTTTCACCAGTCCGCCCTGATAGGTTATCAGGGGGATATCTACTTTCATCTGTCTGGCATAGGGTAAGGCGGAACGGTACATACGGCCGGTGGCCAGGGTAACCAGAATACCCCTTTGCTGCACCTCGCTTATAGCCCGCAGGCAATTATCCGCTATTTTCAAACCCGAATCCAGCAGAGTATCATCTAAATCTATAGCTACCAACTTGATCAATTGCGAAAACCCTCCTTTAGTCAAAGGGACTATGCCATCGGCATCTATGGATGCCAAGAAGCCGAGCTGATGCCCGGCTTTTAAGAAAATTGGGTTATTAGCATACCCTTTTATTTGAAGTAAAATGTACGATCATCAACCAGGAAACTTATCAGGAAACTCAGCAGACTGAATATCAGAGCGCTCAGTATCGCCCAGCCAAAACCGTGAATATCGAATCCGCGAATAGTTATGGATGTAATCCACAACATAAAGCCGTTGATAACCAGGGTTAACAGTCCCAGGGTCATTATATTCAAGGGCAAGGTTAACATTATGAGCAAAGGGCGAATAACGGCGTTAATAACTCCTAAAAATATTGAACCGACCACAGCCGCCCAAGCAGTAAGATGAAAAGCCGGTATAATGGCTGCCGTTAAAATAAGGGCCACCACACTCAGCAACCACCTGATAACCCAACCATGCATTGATATACCCCCTCACCAATCAGCTTTCACCGGTTTATATTTTATATTCAACCGGTTTGCCATTATTCTAACATAATTTGCGAGTTTAACGGTTTATTTTCCGGGAAATCTTCAAAAATTTTTAAACTTTTCCCCCATTAAAGTAATTATAGACATTCTCGGCGGCCTGGCGGGTCATGCCGGGGATTGAGGCCAGTTCCTCCAGGGAAGCCTGCCTTATGGCCTTAACCGAGCCGCAATGGGCTAAGAGCTTCCTTTTGCGAGCCGGCCCGATTCCTTCAATCTTATCCAGGGCTGAAGCCCGTACCTTTCCTGAGCGGCGCTGGCGATTATATTCAATGGCAAAGCGGTGGGCCTCATCTCTTAGCCGCTGCAGTAATTGCAGGGCTTCGTCGCGGCGGGACAAACGCAGGGGATGAGCCGGGCCCGGAGTATAGATCTCCTCATTTTTTTTAGCCAGACTGAACAGCGGTATATCTACCTGCATAGCCCGGAGCACGTTGTTAACTGCGTTTACCTGTCCGGCGCCGCCGTCAATTAAAATTAAATCCGGCTCCGGCAGAAATGCCGGGTCTCCCTCCCGCGCCCGCTTAAAGCGCCTGGCCAGAGCCTCGCTCAACGAAGCAAAATCATCATTCTGGTCTATCTTCATCTTAAAACGGCGGTAGGCTTTGCGGTCTGCTACTCCACCGGTAAAAACCACCATGGAAGCCACCGTCTCTTCTCCCCCCAGGTGGGATATGTCATAACACTCTATCCTTTCCGGGATCACTTCCAGTTCCAGCACCTGGCTCAGGTGTTTAAGGATTGCCAGGTTCTCCTCTTCTTTATCGTGTCTCTCCTGCCAGAGCAAGGCGGCGTTATTTAAGACCATATCCAGGAGACTCTTCTTATCCCCCCGCTGCGGTACCCGCATTTCCACCTTGCGTCCGCTTTTAGCCTTGAGCCAAGATTCCAGCACGTCCATTTCCGCCGGCAAATGGGAGACCAGTATCTCTCCCGGTATATCCGGGCGCTCATCATAGTAATGCTTGAGGAAAAATTCCATCAGCTCAGCTTCATCTTCGGCAATCGCCCGGTTCAGCCAGAAGGTGTCTTTGGCTATGATAGTACCGCCCCGGATTTTAAAAACCAGCGCCAGTCTTTTTATTTCTTCTCCGGCCAGTACAATCAAATCCAGGTTGTAGGAATTCTCAAAACTAATTTTCTGCTTTTCACCGATTTTTTTCATGCTTTCTATCTGATCACGCAGACGCGCGGCTTTTTCAAATTCCAGATGGGCAGCCGCATTTTTCATTTCTTCTTCTTTCTGCTGCAAGAGCTCACGTGATCTGCCCTCCATGAAGTCCAGCAATGAATCCACCACCTGGCGGTACTCCTCCGGGCTGGTGGCTCCGCTGCAGGGAGCCAGACAGCGTCCGATATCACGGTTCAGGCAGGGCCGTATGCCCGTTCTTAAGGTCTTACAGGTGCGCAGAGGAAAAACCAGGTTTAAAAGCTTCATGGTCTCGCGCAGAGAGGTAACATCGGTATAGGGGCCAAAGTAGCGGCTGACTCCGTCTTTCTCTTCCCTTACCAGGGATACCCGGGGATAGGCTTCGCCCGTGCTTATCTTCAGGTAGGGGTAGGTCTTGTCATCCCGCAATTGGATATTGTATCTGGGTTTATAGGTTTTAATCAGGTTGTTCTCCAGGATAAGGGCTTCAACTTCGCTGCCGGTGACCACATAATCAAAATCGGCCACCCGCGCCATCATCGCCCGCACCTTGGGATGCAGTTTAGCCGGGGACTGGAAATAAGAGCGCATGCGGTTACGCAGGGCTTTGGCCTTACCCACGTAGATAACCCGGCCCTCCTGATCTTTATAAATATATACCCCCGGCTTAAGAGGCACATTTATAAGCCGCGCACGCATTTCTTCCATCAATTGATCCTTGAATATCATTAATTGTTAACAGCTGATAGTGAATAATCAATGCTCTAGGCAGGAAATCGGCTGCTTTCCATATAATTAAGGAAAGCAGAGCTTTTTTATCAACATGCAATTGCATAATCCTATGGACATTATAAAATATAAAGAAAAGCAAAGCAAAAAACACTTATTGGCACCTAAAAAATGAGGGGGATATTTATGAGTAAACTTAGCCCTGACCAGACCAGCAGCCTGGTTGCAGATATCGTCGCCAGTTACCGTGAGGATCCGCCCGAAAATATTCTGGATTCTGCTTCCATACCTAATCGGGAAAACATCATTCAAATTATCTTTATGCTCAGAGAGCTGCTGTTTCCCGAATATTTCGGGCAGCGGCACCTTATCAGCACCACCATTGAATACCATATTGGGGATCTTTTAATTAGCATTCAGCAAAAGCTCCACGAGCAAATTACTTATGCCTTTCACCATCGGCCCCATCATAACCAGGGTTCGATTGATGAAATTATTTTTGCCCTTTTAAGCAAAATTCCCGAACTCCGAAAAATAATCCAGATGGACGTTCAGGCAGCTTTCGACGGCGATCCTGCCGCCGCTGACAAGGACGAAATAATTTTCTCCTACCCCGGAGTTTTTGCAATTTTTGTCTATCGCGTGGCGCATGAGCTGCAGAGGCTTTCAGTTCCGCTTATTCCAAGAATTATGACCGAATACGCTCACAGTGTAACCGGTATTGATATCCACCCGGGAGCCACCATCGGCAAGTATTTCTTCATTGATCATGGCACCGGGGTTGTTATCGGTGAAACCACTACGATCGGCGATAATGTCAAAATATATCAGGGAGTTACCCTGGGCGCTCTCTCCACCCGGGCCGGCCAAAATCTGCGCGGGGTAAAACGTCACCCTACCATTGAAGACGATGTTACTATCTACTCGGGTACATCTATTCTGGGCGGTGAAACTGTCATCGGTAAGGGAGTCGTCATCGGCAGCAATGTTTTCCTGACCAAATCTGTTCCTGCGGGAACCAAGGTGAGCATCAAGACTCCTGATCTGATATTTAAGGGAGAAAATAATCAGTACATGGATTTAGATATATAGGCCAGTATTAAGGAAAGTTATCCTCTAAGAATTTCTTTCAAATATTGCCCGGTATAAGATTCGGGGTGGCGGGCTACTTCTTCCGGAGTCCCCTGGCATATGATCTCGCCGCCCTTGTCCCCGCCTTCCGGACCCAGGTCGATAATATAATCAGCCGTTTTGATCACATCCAGGTTATGCTCAATAACAAGAACGGTATTGCCATTATCTACCAAAATGTTTAAAACGCTAAGCAAGTGTTTAATATCATCCTTGTGCAGCCCGGTGGTAGGTTCATCCAGTATATACATGGTTTTACCGGTAAAACGCCGGGACAGCTCAGTCGCCAGCTTTACCCGCTGGGCTTCTCCCCCGGAAAGGGATGGAGCCGGCTGCCCTAAGCGGACGTAACCCAGTCCCACATCCTGCAGGGTCTTTAATTTACGGTGGATTTTGGGAATGTGCTCAAAAAAGTCCACCGCCTCATCAACGGTCATCTCCAGCACATCAGCTATGGTCTTGTCCTTGTATTTTACTTCCAGGGTCTCCCGGTTATAGCGTTTGCCTTTGCAGACTTCACAGGGAATATAGACATCGGGCAGAAAATGCATCTCGATTTTAATGATGCCGTCACCGGAACAAGCTTCACAGCGTCCCCCATGGACGTTAAAACTGAATCTTCCCGGTTTGTATCCTCTTACCTTGGATTCGTTGGTACTGGCAAAAAGTTCCCTGATTCCATCAAAAGCACCGGTGTAAGTGGCCGGATTGGAGCGTGGAGTCCGGCCTATGGGAGACTGGTCTATATTAATAACTTTGTCTATCTCCTCCATCCCCTTTAATCCCTCATGCCGCCCGGGACGGTGCCTGCCCCCGTGCAGCTTCTTCATCAGGGCGGGATAGATGATATCCTCCACCAGGGTGCTTTTGCCCGAACCTGATACCCCGGTTATAACCACCATCTTGCCCAGGGGTATGTCCACGTCGATATTTTTCAGATTATGCTGGGAAGCGGATTGCACCAGCAGGGATTTACCGTTGCCGGCACGACGCCGGCTCGGTACTTCTATATCCATGCGGCCCGAAAGGTATTGACCGGTAAGGGAACGCTCACTGGCCATTATATCCTCCAAACTGCCCTGGGCCACTACTTCTCCCCCCTGAACGCCGGCCCGGGGTCCGATATCAACAATGTGATCGGCGCTTTTTATGGTATCCTCGTCATGCTCCACTACCACCACGGTATTGCCCAGATCGCGCAGCCGCTTCAGAGTAGCCAGCAGGCGGTCATTGTCCCGGGGGTGCAAACCGATGCTGGGTTCATCCAGTACGTACAGCACCCCTACCAGGCTGGATCCCACCTGGGTAGCCAGGCGTATGCGCTGGGCTTCCCCTCCGGACAGGGTTCCAGCCGCCCGGTCCAGGGTCAGGTAGTCCAGTCCCACATCTACCAGGAAGGTAAGCCTGGCTTTGATTTCCTTGATTATCTGGCGGGCAATATAGGCTTCCCTCTCGCTCAGCTGCAGCTCAGTGAAGAACTGATAGGCATCGCGCACCGACATGGAGCTTACTTCGCTGATGGATTTATGCCCCAGCAGTACCCAGAGTATTTCTTCCTTGAGCCTCTTACCCTGGCAGCGGGGGCAGGGACTGGAAGTCATATATTTTTCTATTTCCTCGCGCATGGCTTCGGATTTGGTTTCACGGTAACGGCGTTGAAGATTGTTTATTATGCCTTCATAGCCGCTGCTAAAGGAACTGGCCTCACCGTAGGAGTTGGTATAGTCGACCTTGAAACGTTCCTCGCCATTACCATAGAGAATGATATCACGCTGTTTGCGGGTCAAATCCTTGACCCGCCGATCCAGCGGTATTTTATGCTTCTGCGCCATGGCGGTCATAACCTGATGATAAAAGGTATAAAAATTGTTGGACCAGGGGATTATCGCTCCATCAGCCAGGCTTTTATCCTCATCCAGAACCAGGGAGGGGTCGATTTCCCATTTTTCCCCCAGGCCGTCACATTCCGGACAGGCGCCGAAAGGACTGTTAAAAGAAAACATGCGGGGACTCAGCTCCGGTAGGCTGAATCCGCAATCGGGGCAGGAAAAGTCCTGGCTGAACATCATTTCCGGTTCCCCCTCCTCCTCCAGGCGGTGAACCATCACCAGGCCCTCACTCAATTGAAAAGCGAGCTCCAGCGATTCCGCCAGGCGGCTGCGGATGCCATCCTTGATTATCAGCCGGTCGACCACGGCACTGATATTATGCTTCTTGTTTTTGTCCAGTAAAATCTCTTCATCGGAGGTATATTCGTAGCCATCCACCAGCAAGCGGACAAAACCGTCCCGCAAAAGGTTGGCGATGGTTTTTTTATGCTCCCCTTTCTGTCCCCGGATTACCGGAGCCAGCACCTTGATCTTGCTGCCGGCGGGCAGGCTCAGGAGGCTGTCCACCACCTGGTCCACCGTCTGCCGCCGGATAGGCTGGTGGCAATGAGGACAATGGGGCGTACCTACCCGAGCAAAAAGCAGGCGCAGATAGTCATAGATTTCAGTCACCGTCCCTACCGTGGAACGGGGATTGTTGGAAGTCGATTTCTGGTCTATGGAGATAGCCGGAGAGAGCCCTTCAATGTAATCTACATCCGGTTTGTCCATCTGGCCCAGAAACTGGCGGGCATAGGTGGAAAGCGACTCCACATAACGCCGCTGGCCTTCACTGTAAATAGTGTCAAAAGCCAGACTGGACTTGCCCGAACCTGACACCCCGGTAAATACCACCAGTTTATCCCGGGGGATGACTACGTCAACATTCTTAAGATTATGCTCCCGGGCCCCTTTTACATATATATAATCCTTCACGATAATCCTCCTGAGTTATTAAAGCTGCAATATTTAATATTTAACCCTCCATGGCCCGCAGGGCCATACCCAAATAGGGCATACCCATAGGGCGCAGGCAGGCAACCAAGTATGAAATAATCCAATGGTTCGATTATCTTTTTGACGCGGAATTCCGGGAATCTAAAGAAATACGCGGAAAATTTTTTAAAAAATACCTCAGTTCCCTGAGATTCCGCGGGTTCCGCGTCTCTTGATTAAATCCGGGTAATCTGAATCTGCGTTATTTTCTTTTCCTGGATTTGCCCCGATTACTCCGGGCCGGCTGCTGCAGCTCCCTGATGGTGTCGCGGAGCTGGGCGGCGCGTTCGAATTCCAGTCTTTCGGCAGCCGCCTGCATTTCCAGTTCCATCTCCGTGATGAGGCGCCGGCGTTCTTCCCGGGGCAGTTTTTTCAACCCGCTGATATCATAATCGGCCGGTTCTTCCGCAATGGTGGCTTCTACCACTGCATATACCGCCTTTTTAATGCTTTCCGGAGTGATATTATGCTTTTTATTATATTCAATCTGCAGCTGGCGGCGGCGATTAGTTTCATCTATAGCCAGGCGCATGGAATCAGTTATACGGTCGGCATACATCAGTACCCGTCCTTCAACATTGCGGGCGGCCCGGCCAATGGTCTGAATCAAAGACCTTTCCGAACGCAGGAAACCTTCCTTGTCCGCGTCCAAAATAGCTACCAGGGCTACTTCCGGCAAATCCAGCCCTTCCCGCAGCAGATTGATTCCCACCAGTACATCGAATTCGCCGTTGCGCAGATCCCTTAATATATTCAGCCTTTCCAGGGCGTCAATATCAGAATGCATATAGCGTACCTGGATATTGACATCAGCCAGATAATCGCACAGGTCTTCCGCCATCCGTTTGGTCAGGGTGGTCACCAATACCCGAAATCCTTGGGCTACCGTAGCCCGAATTTCGGCCATGAGATCGTCAATCTGGTTTTCGGTGGGTCTGACCTGTACTTCCGGATCAATTAACCCGGTGGGCCTTATTATCTGCTCCGCCACCCGGGCACTTCTTTTTATTTCCCCGTCCCCCGGAGTGGCGCTCACATATATTACCTGACCGATTTTGTTGTAAAACTCATCAATTTTCAGCGGGCGGTTGTCCAGCGCCGACGGCAGCCGGAAGCCATAATCCACCAGGTTCTGCTTGCGGGAGCGGTCGCCTTCATACATTCCCCGCACCTGGGGTACGGAAATATGGGATTCATCCATAAAGAGCAGGAAATCAGAAGGGAAAAAGTCAATTAACGTATAGGGAGGCTCTCCCGGGGCCCGTCCCGTAATATAGCGGGAATAGTTTTCTATGCCCTTGCAGTAGCCTACTTCTTTGATCATCTCCAGATCATAGCGGGTACGCTGTTCCAGACGCTGGGCCTCCAGCAGTTTTCCCTGGCTTTGGAACCGGCTGAGCTGCTGTTCCAGCTCTTCCTCTATGTCTCCGGCCGTCGCCATCATATGCTCCCAGGTGGTAACAAAGTGGGAGGCCGGAAATATCATTACATGGATGCGGCGGCCGTAAATTTCGCCGGTTATAGGGTTAAATTCAACGATCCGGTCTATTTCGTCACCGAAAAATTCAATCCGGATAGCTTTTTCTCCGGTAGAGGCGGGGAAGACTTCCACCACATCCCCCCGGGCCCGGAAATATCCCCGGCTGAAAGCATAATCGTTGCGTTCATAGTGGGTTTCCACCAAACGCCGGAGCAACTCGTCACGGCTCAGCTCCATCCCCGGGCGCAGAGATATAGCCAGTTTATAGTAGTCATCCGGAGCACCCAGGCCGTAGATGCAGGATACGCTGGCTACGATTATCACATCGCGCCGTTCCAGGATGGATGCGGTAGCCGCATGGCGCATCTTGTCGATTTCATCGTTTATGGAGGAGTCTTTTTCAATATAGGTGTCAGTATGAGGTACATAAGCCTCAGGCTGATAGTAATCATAATAACTGATGAAATACTCCACCGCATTTTCCGGAAAAAATTGCCTAAATTCCGAATAGAGCTGTCCGGCCAGGGTCTTGTTAGGGGCCATGACCAGGGCCGGGCGCTGCTGCTGCTCAATGATCTGAGCCATGGTAAAGGTCTTGCCGGAGCCGGTAACCCCCAGCAGGGTCTGCTCCCGGTAACCCTGTTTCAAGCCCGCGACCAATTCCTTGATCGCTTCGGGCTGGTCACCGGTAGCTTTATAGTCTGAGTGCAGTACAAAACCGCTCATTTTTTACCTCACTTACTCCGTCCTGGTACAAACAATTGTTCTCTCCAATATAATAGCAAACCGTATAGCAGCAGAGCAAGTACTGGTCAAAAGCTTTTAAGAAGGGATAGCCAGATCTGAGGAAGATTATAGCATCCATTACACTCGCTCCTATCAGGAGCTGATAACCATGTATAAATGATGCTATTGCATCTTAACCGGTTGAGCAATGTATCAATAACGCGATAAATAAGATTTAATATATTGCGTGTACTCCGGAATATCACAGAAACTGGGGTCGGGAGCCGTGGTTGATTATTTCCTCCAGGATTTCCTGACGGCGTTTATCCAGTTGCTCAAAATCCATGAATCCGGTATAAATCTTCTTTAACTCCTTGAGAGTGGAGTGGGCGTTTTCCAGTTTCACTTGCGCATCCAGCAGCAGCGATTCATAATTGCGGCCGGCTTCACTGCTCCTGGCGGCCGCCTCTTCCGGATTATAATTATCCAGATAAGTCGTCATATCAACCACAATATCCCACGGTTTGACGGATAATTCCATATTGCCTCCATCTATAAGCGCCAGTTGCAGGTTACGAATAATGACCATGACAATGCTTTCCACCTCAAAACCACAATGATAATACTCCAGAAAATATCCTTTTTTCCGGGCCAATTGCGCCAGCTCGGTAATGACCAGGGATTTACCGCTGCCCGGAGGGCCTTTTAAGATGTAACGCCGCCTGCATTCATTGCTGATTTCGTCAATATAATTGACCACCCCATCGGCAGTTACGGCACTGGCAAAATAATGTCTTTCCCCCGGCTGTTCCCGCAATAATTCACTGGCCAGCTCTTCAATCAGCTTACTGATATTGCCCATATGCAAGCAAACCCGGGCCGCTGTTTTTACCTGCTCCCGGGCCTGGCCCGCGTTTTTTAAGACTTCATAAGCCTTGCCGTTTTGTTCCTCCTGGCGGTCGGTCAACTCAATTATTTCTCTGGTTTTGCCGTTCAATTCTTTTTTATTGCGGTATTCTCCCAGATAGATTATGTGCCCGGTGGCCCCCGGATATCTGGGGTCTATCGGCTGAGGCAAACTGCCGTTGATAACCGCCGTGCCCAGACGAGGAATATGAACCCCATCAGGATTTACCGGATCCAGAGCCGATATCCAAAACTCAATTTCATAACCCTTTTCCGAAAGCGACTCCCCCAGAAGACGGATAAACGTGGACTTGCCCGATCCCGGTGCTCCTTTTAATATATATATCTTCCTTAATCCCCGTATCAGGTCTGGAATAAAGGTATAAAACCCCTGGCTGGTGTTGCTGCTGGTTAAAACATAACGAATTTCTCCCGATTTCATTTCCTAACCCCTCCATAATGCTTTGCTATTAAGGTATTCATTAGGGGCACGGAATGTTAATATTCCGGTCATCTTTTTTTAAATCTGCGCCCCATGCGCCGGGTGAAGCCCCAGAAGCCATCTTCGTTGAGGAGCAGATATCGGGCGGTAGCTTTATCCGGTACCGGTATAATGCCTAATTCCTGGCAGGGTCGGCGGGTAAGCTGGAGCAGGAGGCGCTGACCTTCCCGCAATATTTCCAGCTCCAATTCCCTGAATCCGCTGTTTAAAAACTGCTGTACCGCCCCCATATCGTTTACCGGTTCTCCATTAATACTTAAGATCGTGTCTCTCGACCTGATACCGGACCGACTGGCCAAAGAAGCCTTCATTACTTCCAAAACCATGATCCCCCGGGGGGGATTTACATAAATAGGCTGACGGTTACGTTCCTCCCGCATACCCAGCCAGATAACGAATTCGTGGCCCAGCGGGCTGAAAAGAGCGGCTATAAGAGTGAATTGCTCCCAGTGGGAGGACAAGATAGCAAGCAGCAGCAGGATCATACTGAAACCAAAAAGGTTGCTGGCCGACTTCTTTATCCTCTGCTCCGGGACATGGGTGGAACTGATCTCGCCGTAACCGAGTACGGCCAGAACTGGTAGAAGAGAGTAGTTGCGCCCGTAATCGAATGCTGCATAATCTTTGATCAAAGGCCACCAGTCGGGCATGCTCACTCCCGCAGCCGGGTCGGCCGCACCGCCGGCCATCAGAATGATCAGGGGGATGGGCCAAAAGTATTGGATATTAAATCCGCCCCGCAGACTCTGGCCGCTTTTTAGGTATACGGGGATGGGAGTTGCCCTGCCATTCAGCAGTATAAGCATGCTTTCCACCATATGCAGTACGGCTATAAGACCCATCAGCTGTGCGATATTGATGTCAGGATAGCCGACCGCCAGGCTTATCAGGGACAGTATCCCTCCGGCATAGGCAAAGCATAAAAAACGCGGGTTGACCAACATCAGCAAAACTGCTATCAACCACAGATACATGATTCCCAGATGACTTAAGTCGATACCGATAAAAATCAGCAGGATACTGCCCAGCAAACCGCCCAGGATCCCCAGGGAAGCAGAGATCAGAGCGGAATGCAGATACCGGTTGCGGCTATAATTGCAGAGGCTGCGGGTCATGTCTTCCAGGCGCCGATATTGCCAGGCGACGATAGCCAGTAAGAGCAGATAAATAATAATGAACATGGGCGAAGTAAAGGCATTGAGGAGTACTTTCCCCATTAAAACCGTAATTGCAGCCAACAGTTCCAAGCGCCCATCTCCTTTACCCTCCGGAATAAAAAACCCCACCGGCAGCAGGGTTTTTTACAAGGTTTATGATTTTAAAAATTTTGAATTATGGCGGAAATGCTCTGCATTTCTTTTTAATATAATTGTTTTTTGATCAGGGAGACCGCTTTTTCCAGCTGCAGATCCTGGCTGTCGTCAGCCTTATTCTCCACTACGTAATCCGGGGTTATGCCGACTTCATTAATGTCGATGCCGTCCGGAGTGTAGTACTTCCGAGTAGTAAGTTTAAGAGCGCCGCCATTGCGCAGGGGAAATACGGTCTGCACCAATCCCTTGCCGAAGGTCTTCTTGCCCACCAAAACGGCCCGCTCGTTGTCCTGCAGGGCGGCGGCCAGGATTTCCGAGGCACTGGCACTATCTTCATTGACCAGAACCACCAGGGGAATATCAACTTTGCCCTTGCCGGCCCGGTACACCTCTTCATTACCCTGGGCATCGGCCACACTTACGACTTTATCCCCATCCAGGAATATCCCGGCAATGTCGATGGAAACATCGAAATCACCGCCGCCGTTATTGCGCAGATCCAGTATCAATCCCCTGACTTTCTTATTCCCCACCAGATCATTAACGCTGGTTTTAATCTCTTCGGCCGAGCGGGTGCCGAACTGGCTGAGGCTTATATAACCGATCTGATTGGCGCTGTCCAGCACTTTTGACTCCACCGAGGGGACATTGATGATTTCCCTGACTATACGGAAAGTATGCTCCTTGCCGTCCGCTTCCCGGTAAACGCTTAGGGACAACTGGGTTCCGGGGTCGCCCCGCATCAAATGTACGGCTTCATCCTGACTCATGCCCACGGTACTGTCGTCATTTATCTTGGTGATAATATCTCCGTGTTTAATGCCTTCCTTATATGCGGGAGTACCTTTTATCGGGGAGAATATTTTTAACCGGCCCTGATTATCCTGCAAAATATAGACGCCAATACCGCCGAATTTAGCATCCAGCCGTATTTTTAAATCCTGCCAGGTATTCTTATCCAGGTATTCGGAATAGGGGTCGTTGAGTGAGGCTACAATACCTGAAGCCGCCCCCTCAAATACCCGGGAATTATCAAGATCGTACAGGGATTGGGTTTTCACCAGCCCCAGAACGCTGACTAAGGTGCTCAGTCCGCCGGCATTAGTCAAAAAAATGAAAATCAGTCCGGTGACAAACAGAGCGCCCATTATACTCAAAAAAACAACCAGGCCCTTTATAAAAGATTTCTTTTTCAAACTTCCACCACCATACATTATTGTATTTATACCGGCTTCACCTTATGCCCATTAAAGCAGGAATTTTTTTCCTGACCGCTGAGAAATCAATCTCTGCTCGCCAGCAAACAGCCGCATTTATTTCACTTCCAACTCATTATACCGGTTCCCTTGCGATTTTAGCCAGCAAAATAAAATGAGCCAGGGTAACTTGAACCCTGACTCGTCGATTATTCCTAGCGTACATAAGGTGCGGGGTCGGTAGGATTTCCGTTTATGCGTACCTCAAAATGAAGGTGAGGGCCGGTGCTCCATCCGGTACTTCCCACTTTTCCTATAGCCTGGCCTTTTTCCACCGTGGCTCCTTTCCCTACTATGAAACTGGATTGATGCGCATATAGTGTGGATACACCCTGACCATGGTCTATGATGATAACATTGCCATAGCCGGACATCCAGCCGGCGGAGATGACCGTGCCGCTGTCAGCTGCAACTATGGTAGCTCCCATGGGGGCGGCTATGTCCATTCCGGTGTGCAGCCGTCTTTGCTTAAGTATAGGATGGTACCGCATGCCATAAGGCGACGATATGCCGGTATAGCCCGGGGCAGGCCAGGTATAGGTGCCGGTACCGGCCTGGCCGCCGCTGCTGCCTGCCTGGTACTGACGGATTATCGTGGCCAGTTCCTGCGAGGTCTGTTCCAGCTCATTCAGGGCTTTTTCATAGGATTCCTTCTCCTGGCGTACATTGCCCAAGAGTTTCTGTTTTTCATCCTTTTGGGCGTCCAGCTCCTCTTTCTGGGCCAGGCACTCGGCCTGAATACGCTGCAGTTCTTTCTGTTTTACCTCCAGTTCGGACTTTTTCAGGGAAAGCTCCCGCTTCTCTTTATTTATGGATTCAATAAGGTCCACATCCTGTTCCACTATGGCATGGAGCAGATCATAACGGGTCAAAAAGTCCTTGATATCAGTGGCTGAGAGCAATACTTCCAGATAGGAGACATTGCCGCCCTTTTCATATATAAACACCAACCGCTTGCCCAGAATATCACTTTGTTCGGCCAGGGATTCCTCTGTCACCTTAATTTCCTTTCCGGTCTTGTCGATATTCTCTTCCAGATAAGCGATCCGCTCCCCGGCAGATTTAATGTCCGCTTCAGTTTTACTGATATTCTTATCCAAACTGCCAAGCTGCCCCATAATGGACTTTTCCTGTTTACGAGCCTGGTCTATATTGGTCCTTTGCCGGTTAATCTGCTGGTTAACTTCCTGCAGCTTCTGCTGCTGTTCCTGCAGAGGATCGGCATAGACCGGGAAAATAATACCGTTTAAAAGAGCCAGGGCCAGTGCAGCTGTCAGCAGGTTTTTTTTACTTTTCATCCTCTCCCCACCCTTCGGTTTTAATTATTAATCGGACTCGGCTCCGCTGCGCTAACACCGGTATTATCCGGGATTTCCGCAGTTTCTTCATAAGCTCTTAAATAATCAAGTTTTAATCCCGTGCCGCGTTATCCGCGTCTATTTTAAAATCTGGTTATCTGTTTCTTAAACATCCAAAAAGCGATTCAGTGATACCCAGGTTCCTATGATCCCCAGCAGAGCCCCGCCTGCCAGCAAACCCAGGTAGACGTTGGTCAATATTCCCGGATCCGTAACCAGAGGCAGGAAAAAGAGTGTATCCACTCGCTTGATCAAGGAACCATAGCCTGCAGCCAGTATAAGGATAGAAATAAGTCCTCCGCACGCGCCCAGGAATACTCCTTCCATAAAAAAGGGCCAGCGTATAAACCAGTCGGTCGAGCCGATGAGTTTCATCAGATAAATCTCCTTGCGGCGGGCAAAAATAGCCAGGCGAATAGTAGTGGCTATCAGGAATACGGCCGCAACAACTAACAAAACTATGAATACTATGCTGATAAGACGAACCCAGCGGGTTACTTTGAACAGCCTTTCCACCACGCCCTGCCCGTAATTCACCTTGTAAATCCCGTCAATCTTCTCGATTTGTTCCGCTATCTGGGGCACGGTATGAGGGTCCCGGGCTTTGACTTCATAACTATGGGGTAAAGGATTCTCCCCTAAAGTATCTTTAAGATCGTAATCCTCTCCTCCGAACTTTCCCTGCAGTTTTTCCAAGGCCCGGTCGCGGGAAAAGAAAGTTACCGATTGTACCCCGGGAATAGCCTTCAGTTCCTGCTTGATATCAGTAATCTGGCTCGAGGTCAAATCCTGATCCAAATAGGCAACGATCTCCACATCTGATTCCAGGTGCTCCATAAGCTCACCGGCGTTAAGAGCCAGCAAAAGGGCAAAACCCAGTATAAGTATGGAAATCGCCACGGTGGAAACAGTGGCAAAGCTTAAGAGACGATTCCTGAGCAGTGATTGCCAGGCCTGGCCCAGGAAATAAAAAATACTGCCCGGTCTCATAGTATGGCCTCCCCGGACGGGTTATCAGCCGCGACTTTACCGTTTTCCAACATAACTACCCGTTTACCGGCGTTTTTCACCAGTTCCCGGGCATGAGTGGCCATAATTACAGTAGTTCCCTTGCGATTAATGCCAAAAAGCAATTCCATAATCTCGTGGGAAGTATCTATATCCAGGTTGCCGGTAGGCTCATCGGCTATCAGGAGCAGGGGGCGGTTTGCCAGTGCCCGGGCGATTCCAACCCGCTGCTGCTCTCCCCCGGAGAGCTCTCCCGGGAATGATTTTTCCTTCCCTTTTAACCCTACCAGATTGATTACTTCCGGTACCCGTTCTTTAATTTCCCGGCTTTTGGCCCCTACCACTTCCATGGCAAAGGCAACGTTTTCGTGTACCGTTTTATTCTCCAGCAACTTAAAATCCTGAAAAATAATACCCATATTGCGCCTTAATTTAGGGACCTCGCCCCGTTTCATCCTTACTATACTGCGGGCGGCTAAAAATATCTGTCCCCGGGTGGGCAGTTCTTCCCGAAACAGCATCTTTACCAGCGTAGACTTTCCGGCTCCGCTGGGCCCCATCAGAAACAGGAACTCACCTCGGTCTATTTTAAGGGAAATATCATCCAGGGCCTTGACTCCATTGGGATATATTTTGGAGACGTTATAAAACTGAACTAACATCGAATACCTCCAAATAAAAAAAACCACCAATAGTGGTGGTTCTACAAAAATACCAGGAAATCCTTTTTTATTTTTATTTCTTTTTAAGTAAAAGCCGTATATTTTGTACTATTTTATCGACCGTCAAGCCATAATACTGCATTAGCTCATCAGGTTTACCGGATTGTCCGAAAACATCTTCAATCCCCATTCTCTTTACCGGAATGGGATAATTCTCGCTTACCGCCTCACATACTGCGCCTCCCAGCCCGCCGATTATATTATGTTCTTCCACCGTCAATATAGCTCCGGTTTCTTTCGCCTTGCGAATAATTAAATCCTGATCCAGGGGCTTGATGGTGTGCATGTCAACCAGCGAGACCTGAATTCCCTCTTCAGCTAGAATCCGGCACGCTTCCAGGGCTAGAGATACCATGCCGCCACAGGCAATCACAGTGGCGTCCCGGCCCTGGCGAAGTTCAATACCACGGCCGATTTGGAAATCGGTATCATCTTTATATAACAATGGCAAGGCCGGCCGCCCCAGGCGCAAATAAACCGGTCCCGGCTGCTCATAGAGCCTGAACAAGGCCAGGCGGGTGCTGACTCCGTCAGCCGGCACGATCACGCTGAGGTTAGGTATGCTTCTCATAACGGCAATGTCCTCCACCGACTGATGGGAGCCGCCGTCTTCGCCCACGGTGATTCCGCTGTGGGTGGCGCAAATTTTTACATTCAAGTTGGCATAAGCCAGAGAATTGCGTACCTGCTCAAAAGCCCGGCCGGTGGCAAAAATAGCGAAAGAGCTGGCGAAAACCACTTTACCTGCCGCCGCCAGTCCGGCAGCCATGCCAACCATGTTCTGCTCGGCAATACCCGCATTGATAAAACGCTCCGGAAAAGCTTTGGCAAAATCAGCCGTTTTGGTTGATTTAGAGAGGTCGGCATCCAGAACTACGATATTATCGTGCAATTGCCCCAGTTCCACCAGGGCCTTCCCATAAGCGTCTCTCGTCGCCTGTTTATCCAAAATCACTTCACTCCCTATCGGAATTATGAATTCTTAATTAACAGGCCATGGCCCGCAGGGCCATAACCAAAATGAAAATACTCCAACCGTTCTGCTAGTTTTCTGACGCGGAGTTCAGGGAATTTAGAAGGAACAACGCGGAAAAAGCTTTAATAAAATCCGCGGATTCCCCAAAAGCTCCGCGGATTCCGCGTCTAATAAATCTGCGTTGATCCGCGTCTATTTTCTAATTAACAGGTCATGGCTACATGCCGCAACCACCTATGAAAATAATCCTACGGTTTCGCTACTTTTTTGACGCGGAATTCAGGGAATTTAGAAGGAAGAACGCGGAAGGAAACCTTAATAAAATCCGCGTATTCCTTAAAAGATTCCGCGAGTTCCGCGTCTTTTTATAATGGTTCTGCGTTAATCTGCACCCTTAATTGCGAGTATAACGAGCATCAGTTGTCCTCGAAGAGGGCGTCTATTTTCTAATTAAGATTGGGATAACCTATGGTTATCCCCTCCATAATTAAAAATTACGATAGCTCGGCCAGGGCTTTTTCGACTTCGTCGGGTTTGGGGGCTACTCCGTGCCATTCCGCCCGATTCTCCATGAAGGAACAGCCCTTGCCCTTTATGGTATGGGCAATTACGGCGGTGGGTCGGTTTTGCACCGTACGGGCAGTATTCAGGGCCTGCATGATCTGCCGGTGGTCATGCCCGTCTATCTCCAGTACTTCCCAGCCGAAAGCCCTGAACTTATCCGGAATGGGCAGGGGCGACATGACCTCTTCCACCCGGCCGTCAATCTGCAAGCCGTTATTATCAATAAAGGCCGTTAGATTATCCAGTTTATAATGAGCTGCCGCCATGCTGGCTTCCCAGACCATCCCTTCCTCAATTTCGCCGTCTCCCAGCAGAGCATAGACCCGGTAAGGTTTTTGATCCATTTTCCCGGCCAGGGCCATACCTACCGCCCAGGATATGCCTTGTCCCAGGGAACCGGTGGAAGCTTCCACTCCGGGGAGCTTGCGCATATCAGGATGTCCCTGCAGAGGACTGCCCAGCTTTCTCAGCCGGTTAAGATAATCCTGGGGGAAAAACCCCTTTTCCGCCAGGGCCGCATAAAGAACCGGAGCGGCATGTCCTTTGCTGAGAACAAAGCGATCCCTTGCCTCCCAGCCCGGATTTTTCGGGTCGATATTCATTTCCCAAAAATACAGACAGGCCACTATATCGCTGGCGGACAGCGAACCTCCGGTATGGCCGGAACCTGCCTGACCCAGCATGCTTATGATGTTCCGGCGCATCTGCCGGGCCTTCTCGGTAGTGATCGTTACAGACTGTTCGGTAATCTCCTTCACCTTTCGCGCTCCTTAACTAATAATTGATGGTACGAAAACAACCGCTGATTACACTAACGTGGAGTTTGGATGCATAAATATTCCGTCGCCCAGACTCCACCTGGGCAACACCAACTGCTTGTCTCGCGTCTGAAGGGGGACGTTCCAATTCGCGTCCATGCTCAGTGTCACTCTCACCCCATCCGTGGGGTTCGCCCCCTTCCGCCGCAACCTTAATTGTCACCCGGAGGTGACATCAGGAGTGCCCTCGGGTGCTTCGCCTTCGCAGGATGATGCTCCAGGCTCCGTCTAACGGCTCCTGCATATTTATGCATCCAAACAAAGCTCTTGTACTTTCAAATCTGCGTCTATTTACTTAATTCACTGATCAGTTTACGCCTTCTGCTGCAACCGGGCATAGATGAATTCGTCCAGGTCGCCGTCAAGGACTGCCTGAACATTGCCTTCCTCCAGGTTGGTACGATGATCCTTGATTAGATTAAAAGGATTCAAGGTATAGGTCCTTATCTGGCTTCCCCAGGCTATGTCTTTATATTCTCCCTTAAGATTCTGCAAATTATTTTGGGCTTCCTCCTGCTTCATCTCATATAGTTTAGCGGTTAAAATCTTCATGGCCGCCAGGCGATTGGCATGCTGGGAACGCTCATTCTGGCACTGGGCTACAATACCGGTGGGGAGATGGGTAATGCGAACCGCGGAATCAGTCTTATTTACATGCTGACCGCCGGCGCCGCTTGAGCGATAGGTATCTATGCGCAAATCTTCCGGATTAATATTGACCTCTACATTTTCGATTATCTCCGGCAATACCGAAAGTGATGCAAACGAAGTATGGCGCCGCCCGGAGGAGTCAAAAGGAGAAATCCTGATCAGACGGTGCACCCCTTCCTCACACTTGAGTTTGCCAAAAGCGTATTTACCTTTGACCATGAAGGTCACACTCTTGATTCCCGCCTCATCTCCGTCCAGATAGTCCATAACTTCCGTCGTATAACCGGATGCTTCCGCCCAGCGCGTATACATCCGAAACAACATCTCTACCCAATCCTGGGCTTCGGTACCGCCGGCGCCGGCATGCAGGGAAAGAATGGCATCCCGCTCATCATGGATTCCAGAAAACAAAACCAGGAGTTCAAACTCCCGAAATCTTTTCTGCAGTCCTTTTAATTCAGTCGCAGTTTCACTCCAGAGCTCCTGATCATCCTCTTCCTGAGCCATGTCCAGGATATCTTTAATATAATTGGCTTCTTCCCAGAGATGACAAAATCTATTAACACTCTCCTGCAAGTCACTGATGTTTTTTAAAATCTTTTGCGCTTCCTGGCGGTCATTCCAGAAATTCTCCTCCAGGGTTTTCTTCTGGAGGACCTCTATCTCCTGTTTTTGACCATCAATGTCAAAGAGAAGCCCTCATTTCTTCAAGGCGTTTGACTATATCACTGCATACGGATTGGGGATCTTCAATCAATATCTTTCCCTCCTTTAAGGTTGAGCCGTACTGCTGGATGGTTCAAAATAGTCATATTTCTTTTTCAATATTACTATATCCACCCGGCGGTTCATAGCCCGGCTGATCTGATCATCATTGGGAACCAGGGGGCGGTATTCGCCAAAGCCGATTATAGATAGGCGTTCCGCCGGAATCCCGGCGTCTTCATTAAGTACATGAACCACATTGGAGGCTCTTAGTGCCGATAATTCCCAGTTCGAAGGAAATTTTCCCGTATTTATAGGCAAATTATCGGTATGGCCTTCCACCCGAATATAATTAGGGATTTTAACCAAGGTTTTTCCTACTTCCCGGATTATCCCCTGGGCCTGGGGAGTCAACTGGTCGGACCCGCTGGCGAACAGCAGGGTGTCCTTAAAGCTTATAACCAGTCCCCGCTCCTGTTCATAAATTATAATATATTCACTGAGTTTTGTAACCGCGGTGTTGCCCTGAGCCTGTTCCTGGCTGACCTCCAGATCTTTGGTGCTGATAAATTCGGCTATGATTCTTTTTACTTCATCCAGTTCTCCCTGCTGGGCGGTAGCCGGTCCGGGGCCTTCCGGCATTTGCTGCCCCGATATTCCTTCTATCATAGAAGGGCCCTGGGTGTCAAGTACCGACATGGCCTGTCCGGTCAGCACTACGCTCAGGGAATTAGCCACCGCCGCATATTTACGGGCATCAACCTGGCTCATAGTATACATCAAAATAAAGAATATCAGTAAAAGTGTAATAAGGTCGGAGTAGGTAATGAGCCAACGCTCCATATTGGCTTCTTTCTCCGGTTTTTTCTTCCTGCGCCCTGCCATATAATCACATCCTTGCCTGGGCCTGCTGTTGCTCGGCTGCAGCCTCTCTGGTCTGCGGCGGCAGGAAGGTCATCAGCTTTTCCCTTATTACCCGAGGATTTTCTCCCGCCTGAATAGATAGTATACCTTCCAGGACCAGTTCCATCAACAGGACTTCTTTTTCTGATTTACCTTTTATCTTGGTGGCAAAGGGAATCCAGAGCACATTGGCCGAGCCCACACCGTAAAGAGTAGCCAGGAAGGCTACCGCAATGGCGCCGCTCAGTTTGTCCGGTTCAGATATGCTGCTCAGAACATGGACCAGTCCCATAACCGTACCGATAATACCCATGGTAGGAGCAAAGCCTCCGGCCGACATGAATACTTCAAAGCCGACTTTTTCTTTTTTCTCATAGGCTTCTATCTCCATTTCCAGCATATTACGGGTAAGTTCAGGATCAGTTCCGTCAATCACCAATTGCAGCCCCCGGGCCAGGAAAGGGTTGCCTATTTCGCCCAGCTGGCTTTCCAAGCTCAGCAAACCTTCGCGCCGGGCCTTGTCGGCCGTTTCTACCAGAGAATCAAGGACGGTTAGATAATCAATCTTTTTATCGGTAAATATAACCTTTAGAAAATAAGGGACCGTCTTAATTTCTTCCATGGTAAAGCTTAGTATTACCGCTCCAATGGTACCCCCGAATACGATCAAGGCCGCGGTTTCCACCAGGAGCATCCTCATGGTGCCGCCCTCCAGGAAGAATCCGCCCAATAGCCCTCCGAATCCTACGAGTAATCCTATTAGAGTCGCTATGTCCATTAACTAACCCCTCTTCCACAACAATTCTTATACTTTTTACCGCTGCCGCAAGGACATGGTTCATTACGTCCTATTTTCTTCCCTACCCTAATGGGTTTCTTCTCGGTTTCTTCCCCTTGATTGATAAAGGTCCGGCGCTCCTGGGGCTGCTGTACCACTTTGACCCGCAGGATAAAGCGGACGACATCCTCTTTTATGCTGTAGACCATAGATTCAAAAGCGTTAAAGGCTTCAAACTTATACTCAATAAGCGGATCCTTCTGCCCGTAAGCCCGCAGGGATATGCCATTGCGAAGCTGATCCATGGCGTCGATATGATCCATCCACTTGTCGTCTATGATCCTGAGCATAATGGCCTTTTCCAGTTCCCGCATGGTTTGGCCGCCCATTTCCGCTTCCCTTTCCTCGTAGAGGCGGTGGGTGCGTTCCTGGAGAAATTCCTTGACCTCGTCTTTGGTCATCCCTTTGAGGTCATCAACGCTAAAATCTATGCGGGGGAGCACATGCTGTTCCACATAGGCCAGCAAACCTGGCAAGTCCCAATCATCAGAGTATTTAATATCACCGGCATAGCCGTTGACCACTTCATCGACAACATCATCAATCATACTGGAAATGGTATCTTTCAGGTCTTCTCCATCCAGCACCTTTTTACGTTCCCCGTACATGACTCCTCTTTGCTGGTTAATAACATCGTCATATTCCAGGACATTCTTTCTTATGCTGAAGTTGCGGCTTTCCACCTTCTTCTGAGCATTTTCAATACCCCGCGAAACCATCTTGTTCTCAATCGGCATACTGTCGTCCATGCCCAGGCGATCCATAACCCCTTCAATGGTGGAAGCCCCAAACAAACGCATCAGATCATCTTCCAGCGACACATAAAAGCGCGATTCACCCGGGTCGCCCTGCCGTCCGGAACGTCCCCGCAACTGGTTGTCTATACGCCGGGCCTCATGCCTTTCGGTACCCAGCACATACAGGCCGCCCAGTTCCTGCACTCCTTCCTCCAGCACAATATCAGTTCCTCTGCCCGCCATATTAGTAGCTATGGTTACGGTGTTTTTTTCACCGGCTCCCGCTATAATCTGGGCTTCCTTCTCATGGTGTTTGGCATTCAAAACCTGGTGGGGAATCCCCTTCTTTTTCAGCAAATTGCTTAAAAGCTCGGACTTTTCTATGGATATAGTACCTACCAATACCGGTTGTCCGCTCCGGTAACGCTCCGCGATATCTTCCACCACCGCCTGGAATTTTCCGGCTTCGGTGCGGTAAATAATATCCGGCTTGTCATCTCTTACCATAGGCCTGTGGGTAGGTATGACCACCACATCCATGCCGTAGATCTTGCGGAATTCCTCTTCTTCCGTCCTGGCGGTACCAGTCATGCCGGCCAGTTTTTCAAACATGCGAAAATAATTCTGGAAAGTTATAGTGGCTAGGGTCTGCGACTCCTTCTCAATCTTGACTCCTTCCTTGGCCTCTATCGCCTGGTGCAGTCCATCGCTGTAACGGCGTCCGAACATCAGGCGTCCGGTAAACTCATCCACGATTATTACCTGTCCGTCTTTGACTACGTAATCCCGGTCCCGCTTCATCAGGCCATACGCCTTGAGCCCCTGATTTACATGATGAGCCAGTTCCATATTCTCCGACAGGTTGTCAATCGCAAAGTACTTCTCCACCTTGCGCACCCCGTCTTCGGTCAGGGTCACCAAGTGGGCCTTCTCGTCTATTTTATAATCCTCTTCATTTACCAGACGGGGAATAAACTTGGCTATCTGGTAATAGAGGTCGGTGGGTTTGTCCCCCTCACCGGAAATAATCAAGGGGGTACGCGCCTCGTCAATAAGTATGGAGTCAACCTCGTCAATAATCGCATAATGCAGATCCCTTTGCACCATGTTCTCGGTTGCAATCACCATATTATCGCGCAGGTAATCAAAACCAAATTCGTTGTTGGTTCCATAAGTAATGTCACAGGAATAGGCATGTTTACGCTCTTCATAGCTTAAGTCATGCACAATAAGGCCCACGGACAAGCCGCAATACTCATAAATCGGCCGCATCCACTCCGAGTCACGGGTGGCCAGGTAATCGTTGACGGTTACAATGTGAACCCCTTTTTCCTCCAGGGCATTTAAATATGCCGCCAGGGTGGCTACCAGGGTCTTGCCTTCACCCGTCTTCATCTCTGCTATACGGCCTTCATGCAGTACCATCCCGCCGATCAGCTGAACATCAAAATGCCTCATTCCCAAAGTTCGGCGGGAAGCTTCCCGTACCAGGGCAAAAGCCTCAGCTAATATATCGTTTAAATTCTCTCCGCCCTTTAACCTTTCCTTAAATTCTGCAGTTTTTTGGGGAAATTGCTCGGCGGGCAAGGCAGTATAGTCTGCTTCCAGCTCGTTTATGGCCTCTACCCTGCGGCGCAGCCGCTTAATCTCTTTTTCATTGTCATCCAGTAACCTTTTAAGGGCATCTCTAATCATCGGTATCTCTCCTCTTAAAAAAAGAGGAACCATCCAGGTTCCTCCCTATTCAACATCAATAAATTAACATTTTTATATTATCACTTTGCCGGTGTGCCTTCAACTAATCAAATTCTGGTTCAATCAGCCCATAGCCCTTATCCTTGCGTTTATAGACCACGTTAACCTCTTCGGTCCGGGCATTAAAGAATACAAAAAAGCTGTGGCCCAAAAGATTCATCTGCATAATCGCCTCTTCTTCATCCATCGGCTTTAAGGCAAATCTTTTGCTGCGGACAATGTTGAATTTTTCTGTCGCTTTGCCTTGATCCAATTCTTTCAGGGCTTCTTCCCGCAGAGATTTCTTCAGACCCACCCCCCGGTTATTTCTATATAATTTAGTCTTATATTTTTCTATCTGTTTCTCCAGTTTCTCCTCTACCAGATCAATTGAGCTGTACATGTCATCGGTACATTCTTCACCCCTCAGGAGTATCCCGTTAAGCGGTATGGTAACTTCCACCCTATGCCCCTCGGCGCCGACTGAAAGGGCTACCTGAGCCTCCTTTACATCCTCAATGTACTTTTCCAACTTGGAAAGCCTTTTAGTGGTATAGTCCTTTAACGCATCAGTAAGTTCAATGTTTTTGCCTCTGATATCAAACTTCATACGACCACTCCTTTCCCGTTGCTTATGTATATTATACTACTCGGATAAGAATAAATCCTTTCATTCATAATTTAGTATTATGCGTAAAATCCCCTAATATCCCAATATTTTTGAGGTAGGTCCCGGGTGAGGCTGCGGACGCAAAAGGGCGGCCTTTTTGTAGTCAGACCACAAAAGAACCGCCCTGCCTTATGCACCCGCCGGTATCTTTTTTAAAATGAAAAACCGGGCTTGCGCCCGGTGTTAATATCTAAATTCCCTCTTTCCTAATATGCTGCCTCTTTCATCTGCTGAAAACATTCCATACAATAAACAGGTCTGCCTTCTACCGGCTTAAAAGGAACCTGGGTCTCGGCTCCACATCTGGCACATACAGCTGAAAACATCTCGCGTGGAGCTCTGCTGCCATTGCGGTTGTTGCGGCGGTTGCTCCGGCAGTCCTTGCAACGTTTGGGTTCATTTTCAAAGCCTTTCTCATGATAAAACTCCTGCTCTCCGGCAGTGAAAATGAATTCCTGACCACAATCCTGGCATACTAAGGTTTTGTCTTCGAACATAAAAAGATATCCCTCACTTTTTAGAATTTTGCCGGTGATTACTGAAAAGCATCCTACCGACCCGTATATATTATTATACCCATCAAATTTTAAAATAGCAAGAAATGCCTTTCTATTATAGCTTCTTTTTGTTAAATTCTGCTACCTGCTGATAGAGGCCGGCCGCTTCTTTATTGCTCGCCTTGGTTCCGGTTTTACTTGCCTGGGCCAGGCCGTCCCTCATCAATAACTGATTCCGGCGATCCGTTTCACTGATAGATTTAAGGATAGCCCCAAGTTTATTGAGTATCTCCCTGAGATCCCCATACTGTTCAGGATCAAGCCGGGCTTGAAGCTGGCTCAAGGTAAATTCGCTGATGGCCAGTTCGTTTAATGCCTGCTCTTGCCGGCTCCTGTTTTCCGTATCCAACCGCTGTAAATCATCCAGTAGTCTTTGCCGTTTAGCTATAATATCCATAACCTGGGCAGGAACATCTGTCAGCTGAGGCTTTTTCAGCAGCACCAGTTGTTCCGTGGCTAAGTCGGCCATTGCCTCGCATATCCGGTGCTGTTCGGCAAAGTTATTAATAACACTGTCGATAAGGGTATTTCTCACCTTTAATCTTTCCTTTTATTCTTTCTTATCAATAAACCAGCCCTCAGTATATACATCCTCCTGCAGGTAGGCTTTTTGAGCTTTCTTATTGTTTTTCAAAGAATTAATTTTGCTTTGCGTTTGCTCCTTGGCTTTTTCGAGTAATTCCCGATACTTCACGTCATTCTCATTTATAGCGGCAATAATTGCTTTAATCAGGCTCAGGTATTTATGATAATCAGCATCCATCTCCAGGTCTAAGAGCACTAATCTTTTAGACTCATCCCTCACGCCCGGCTTTTGGTGCAGTTTAGCTTCAATCAGATCTATTTCTTCCATAATAGTCTGACGCTGCTCAATTAACCCGGCCAACCCATCCAGGTCTAAATCCAGCCGGCTATCGGCCAGTAATTGTACCTGCTGGGCAGATACTCGCTGCATCTCCTGCAGTCTGGCCGCTATTTCTTCCAGGCTTTTAATCACAATATCCGAGTTTTTCATAATCATCCCTTTATATTCAAGGTTCGCTGAATATTTTCTTCATTTTTTTCCCGGGTAATGACAGTTGCCTTTTTCATGGCCTCTTCCCAGGTATCGCGAAACTGCGTCAGAAATTCCCGGACTTCGTCCAGCTTACCGATGTCCTTTCCGGCATTGGCCTGCACCAGTTGATAATAAAGGTACTCATAGAGGTTGAAAAGATTATTGGAGATTTCGTATTCCATATTAAGACTGGCTATAAATTCAAGCACAATATTTTGGGTTTTGACAATAAGATTGTGGGCCGTGTTGACATCCTTATCCTCTATAGCCTTTTTGGCATTGTCAATATTCCTTATCGCCCCATCAAAAAGCATCAATAATAACTTTCCCGGTGCGGCAGTTTCAACTGTGGCTTTTTTATAATTATCATATGCCTGAGCATTGACATTCATTGCTTTTATCCCCCTGGGTTAATTATTAAAACATAAGTCCTGGGACTTGATTTCGACAAGTTAATTTTTTATTGGGCCAATTAATTAAATAATCTCATCCAGCAATATTCCCGCCATCTCTTCCAGCATTTTCTTGATCATCGCCGAACATTCCAGGACTTTTTCCGGCGGGATTTCCCGAATGACCTTTTGGGACTCCGAGTCAATTACCTTAACCTGGATTCGCCCGCTCTCTTTATGAACTTTAAACTGCAAATGGTGATTGGAGATTATCATGGCTTCATTCATGACACTGGTGGTTTTTCTGAGCTCTTCTTCATTAGAGTACTGTTGTTTTTTTACCTCATCAATGCTGATCTTAGTTTGACTGGTACTGCGTTCCTTATCATTCACCAGCTTCGTTGGTTCCATGTTAAGGTTGCCGGCGCCAAAGTCCGTGGCAATCCTTTGCCCTTCGACCCGCATTCCCGTCGCCTCCCTGCAAGGTAATAATATTATATTATGTTATCTATATTATCGTCATACTGACCGTCAGACTTTAATACCAGTGTTTTAGTCTTATGACGCAATATACTCGGAAAGGCATCTTTCCAGCTCATTTTTCCATTCCTTAAAAGCGGGAATAAGTACCAGCTGCATATCGGTCTTAGCCTTTTCAATGCGCTGAGCTTCATAGTTGCTGATCATTTCTTCAATCAAACGATTCAGATGCTCGGCATACTGCTCTATCCGGTTCTCCCCCAGCAGCGGCAGTATAGGCTCGGCGGCTTTATTTATTGAAGCGACGGCATCAGTTATATCTTCCAGAAGATAATAGGTTTCTTCAAAATACCCCTCGTATACCCGTTTTTTGATATGTTCCAGACCTTCTATTATGGTGTCCGACAGACTGATAATATCACTGGCAATCTGAAACTGTTCCACAGAATCCCACCTCTTTCTCCATCCATATATTATGAAGTATAAATTATCATAGTCCAAAGGGAAAGCCCCTTAAGCAAGGGGCTAACCGCTTCTGCTCCGCTACCGCCTAAGCCAGCACATCAATCGTGCTTCCTAGATAGGGCTGCACGGAATTCTCCATTAGCTGGGTATTGATCTGCATCATTTCGGTGATAGCCTGAGCACTCTGTTGGGTACTGTCCATGGACATCTTCATGACCTGCATGGCCGCCATCTGCTGGAGCTGGGCAGTCTGCATGCTCATGGCCAATCCGGCAATAGCCAGTGTATCCATGTCGTGTCCCCCCTTTAAAATTTTTGCAGCAGTTACTGCAAATTTAATATCCTGGGTATCAGCAATATAAGGCAAGTCAATCTTAGCTGCCGGCAGCGATCCACTCCCTGGTTCTGGCAATACCCTCCTCCAGGCTTACCCACGGTTCCCAGTCCAACAGCATTTTGGCCTTATCATAATTGCAGAGCAGCTTTTGAATCTCACTCTGGGGATGAATGTGGGGCACATGCCTTATACGGTTTTTATCTTTACAAATCATATAGGCCAGCTCATTGATACTCACATCCTCGCCCAATCCGGCATTAAGCAGCTGACCGTCGGCGCGCCGGTCCCTTCCCGCCGCTACTACAAAATCGGCGCAGTCCTCCACATAAAGCAGGTCCCGGGTCTGGACGCCGTCGCCATAGATAAGCAAGTCTTCCCCCTGCAGATCACGCCGGATAAAAATAGCCACCACACCGCCTTCACCCGAGGACTTCTGAAAAGGCCCGTAGGTGTTGAAGGGTCTTACTACCACCGTAGGCAGTCCATAAGCATAATAATAGGACAGGGTCAAAGCCTCGCCCGCCAGCTTGCTGGCGGCATAGGGCGAAGCCGGTTTGACCGGGTGCATCTCCCTGATGCCCGCTTTATCCAGACTGCGTTCATAAACCATGCAGCTGGACATAAACAGCATCTTAATTCCCTGCCGGCGGCACTCTTCCAAAACATTAAAGGTTCCGGACACATCATTATCATAAGTAGTACGGGGATCATCAATTGAGTCCTGCACATTGATGCTGGCCGCCAAGTGGTAAACCAAGTCAAACCCGCCGGCAAAGATCCGGCCCAACGCCTCCCGCTCCTTAATATCCCCTTCTATAAACCTAAAATCAGAGTTATTCCTGAATTCCTCAATATTCATCAGCCGCCCATTGGACAAATCATCCAGGACCGTAACCCTATGCCCGTCAGACAGCAGTTTTTTAACCGTCCATCTTCCGATAAACCCGGCCCCGCCGGTAACCAGGATATTCATAAATAAACCTCCGTTGACCTTTAATCAGATATTGGCAGAATAACTTCCCTTAATCATGGCTTTAATATCACCCAGGCTCATAGTCTCAGCGCCAGCCGAGCTATAGGTACCGCAGGCGGCCAGATCCGCGCCCGGATAAAGTCCCTGATAATCCCGGCGGTCACGATCATAGGGCAATATGATAAAAAGCTCCTCATTTTCCAGGGCCCGGGCGCTCTCTTCCTCGCTCATCAATTCCTCGTACATCTTCTCCCCGGGTCTGAGACCGATAGTTCTCATTTCCACATTCTGACCCGAACTCTCCACCACCGCCCGGGCCATATCTCCCACCGTCATGATTGGCATCTTAAAGACAAAGGTCTCGCCACCCGACGATATCGCCAAAGATTTCAAAATCAAGTCCACCGCCCGCTCGGCGCTCATAAAAAAGCGGGTCATGGCCGGATCGGTAACCGTAACCGGACCTCCCCGCTGAATCTGCTTTTGAAAAAGGGGAACCACCGACCCCCGGCTGTTCATGATATTACCGAAACGTACGGACAGAAACTTGATTTGCCGGGGACCTTTCCAGTGATCGGCTGATGCTATCAGCCTCTCTGCCAGCAGCTTGCTGGCCCCCATGGTATTGGTGGGTGAAGCCGCCTTATCAGTACTGGAATACACTACTGCGGATACCCCTGTCGCCATAGCGCATTCAATCACATTCTGGGTTCCCATCACATTGGTCTTGACCGCCTCTGAAGGATTATACTCGCAGGCCGGCACATGCTTTAAAGCCGCCAGGTGAAATACTATATCAATATCCTCCATTGACCTCTGTAAACGCTCCTTGTCCCGCACATCACCGAGGAAAAAACGCAGCCTTTTCATGTCCAGACCCTGATAGGCGAAATACTCCTGGATGGCAAACTGCTTATGTTCATCCCGGGAATAAATACGTACTACGGCCGCATCAAGTTCCAGGAGCCGCCGCGCCAGCTTTTTTCCTACCGTTCCCGTGCCCCCGGTGATAAGTATCTTTTTATCCCGAATCATCCCGTTTATAGCCATTATTCTTTCTCCCCATCGTCAGTATGGCAGCCGCCCGCTGCGCTTTGCGGCCGGCATAGCCTGACGCCGCCATAAAACGCGGCATGCCGAAAAAACCCGTCCTCTGGTCAGCAAGGATTACCTTCCGGCCGCACTAATACATATATCGCAATAATCCATCAGTTTCTTTAAACCAGAATCGTAGTGCCGACCAGAAAATAAAGCAAATTAGCCAGGTAATTTTTACCTTCTGCTTCGTGTCTTTCCTTTAGAATTAAGGTATAATTTCAGAAGGGATAGGTTAAAATGCCTTACCTGGAAGGAGGTTGAGAATGCTTATTCCCATCAATGCCGATCAACTGCAGCAGTTGGTAGAAAAATACCATCTCACGCTGTTAGTATACTACGGAAGCTATGCCCGGCAGAAAGACTACGACCCTTCCCACAGTGACATTGATATTGCTTTTATGTCCGACCCGCAGCTTGACAGCCAGCAGTTATTTGATTTAATGAGCGATTTAATCCTGCTTCATCGCAAGAGCAACATAGACCTGGTCAACCTGCAAACCGCTTCCGGGCTCTTAAAAGAAGCCGTTGCCAATGACGGCAAAGTTCTCTATGAGAAAGAAACAGGGTATTTTCATGGCCTGTGTCCCTATCTATATAAATGCTATTACGAAACCCGCAAATTTCGCCAGGTTAAGCATGCTCTATTTGAAAAAAGGTTAGCGGAGGAATTAAAAAATGCCCGACCACGATAGAATCCGGGCCAAACTGGGCAAACTGCAAGCTTACTATACAGAACTAAAATCTCAAGGTTCCAGACGGTTGGTTTCCTTAATTTTTCCTTATTGGTGGGTGTGCCATCTGAGTAGAATTAAGTTATAATTTTATAAGGGGTATATTATGAACCCAAAAAAGCTTTTACAAAAAATTCTTAACAACAACCGCAACATTCGTTTTGCCGATACGATAAAGTTAGTTACCGCCTATGGATTTGAGCTTAAGCGTATAATTGGGAGCCATCACATTTTTGTTCATCCTGACCTTAAGGAAATCATTAACCTTCAGGAAGTTGATGGTAAGGTAAAACCATATCAACTTAATCAGTTTTTATCCCTGATTGAAAAATATAACCTGCAAATGGGGGGCGAAGAAGATTGAAAGACTATCACATCAACATCTTTTATAGTGAAAAAGATGGCGGCTATATCGCTGACATCCCTGATTTAAAAGGATGCTCCGCTTTTGGGGTTAGCCCGGAAGAAGCTGCTAAAGAAATACAAGTGGCCAAAGAAGCATGGATAGCAGCCGCGCGTGAAGCTAATATCCCAATTCCCCGGCCCCGGTATAGACCTCTTATTTATCAGGATCAGTGATATCGGCTTCCTCTTTTATCTTGCCTTTTGAGCTTACCGGCTCGGCTCCCACTTCCGGTTTTAACTTGTGGGAGAATATTCACAGAGGCCTGTCCTATGACTTTTCCAACACATAGCTCTATGAACTATGGAAATACGCCTTCACGCAGTCTATTACATAATCCTGCTCCTCTTCGCTCAGCCCCGGATAAACCGGCAGGCTTACCTCCCGCTGGTAAAAATCTTCCGCCGCCGGGAAATCTCCGAGCCGGTATCCAAAAAGCTTCCGGTAATAAGGATGCAGATGGACCGGCACATAATGCACCTGCACTCCGATCCGCTTTTCCCGCATATAATCAAAAAACTCCCTGCGGCGTGCGCTTTCGGCCAGCAGCAGGGGGTAAAGATGATAAGCATGCCGGCTTTCTTCGCTCACCGCAGGCGGAATAACTACCGGGGAAAAACCCTTAAAAGCCTGGTCATAGCGCTGGGCAATCCGGCTGCGGGCCTGCAGGAATCCCTCCAGCTTATTCAGTTGGGATAGACCCAGGGCGCACTGGATATCGGTGATACGGAAATTATATCCCAGATCCTGCATCTCGTAATACCAGGGACCGTGATTTTCCGCCATAAGGTGAGCGTCCTTAACTATCCCGTGGTTGCGGAACTGCCGCAAACGATGATAAAACTCCTCGTTATCGGTCACAATCATGCCGCCTTCCCCGGTGGTAATGTGTTTCACCGGGTGAAAACTGAACATGGTCATATCAGCCTCTGTCCCCACCTTTTTACCTGCCCGCCGGGCCCCCAGAGCGTGGGCGGCATCTTCAATGACCAGCAGATCATGGCGCCGGGCTACTTTTAACAGCTCTTCCATATCCACCGGATAACCGGCGTAATCAACCGGTATGACCGCCCGGGTTCTATGGGTTATGGCAGCTTCAAACCGGCAAACATCCAGGCAGTATGTATCGGGATCAATATCCGCAAATACCGGCCGTCCCCCGTTATAAAGAACTGCGTTGGCGCTGGCGGCAAAGGTAAGCGGCGAGGTTATAACCTCGTCCTCCGCACCTATTCCGGCGGCATGAACCGCCGCATGCAGGGCCGAAGTCCCGCTGTTGAAAGCCACCGCATAACGAGCCCCGCAATATTCCGCCACCCGTTTTTCAAACTCTTCCACCCGCGGTCCCTGGGTTATCAGATCGGAACGCAGAACCGCATTAACGGCTGCTATATCGTCTTCATCAATATTCTGTTTTCCATAAGGAATAAACTGCTTTAACTTTGCCATAACTTTAATTCCTTCTTTAGATTTTTATATGTCTGCCAGGTAATAAATAATACATATAGCAGATAGAAAAGCCGAAGTCTGAACCAAAGGCGCATTTCCCGTCAACTTTGGTAAGCAGCTTCCTTATAAAAGAGCCTTGACCTCTTCCAGTTTTTCTAATTCAAAAATAGCCTCCGCCAAGTGCTCCAGCTTCTCCGCTGGCATTTTTCTTACCGCCGCCTCCAGTTCCGCCGGTAGCGGGCCGAATTTCTTCCCCAATTGTTTCAGCAATATATCGGCCTGCCCTTCTATCTTGCCTTTTTCTATTCCCTTTTCTATCCCTTTTTGCATCCCTTTTCTTTCCCAGGATGTAGTCAGCTCAAGCATTTTTCTCGCCTCCTCTTTGTTCAGTTTTCCCATCGCCGCCTCCAGTTGTTTTTCTTCCTCGGCGCTTAAATGCAGGTAGGTCTCGAAGAAGCCGGTTAGCAAGGTCTTACGCGCCAGGTCCAGTTCCATCCTTATCAGCATGCGCAGGAATTCCAGTTGGGTATGGTTTTATTTTAAACGATAGGATGGTAAAAGGAAATCTGACGGCTAAAATCTATTAATAGGTTATATTATACCCTCATATCTTCCAGTCTTTTTTAATAATTACCGTATCCGTTAATTAAATATGAGTGTCAGGGGGACGGGGAACACTATACAGAGCCGGGGCCGATAAAATAATACTATAGCAGGAAACATGCCCCTATATATAGAACTCTCAACCATATCCCAGGCAAAAATCATCAGATTATTAATGAGGGGTTGAATAAAAGTTGGTCAACAATATCACCGTAATAGGTACCGGGTATGTTGGGCTGGTAACCGGGACCTGTTTATCTGATTTCGGTTTAAACGTACTGGGCATTGACCAGGATGAAAGTAAAATCAATAAACTTAATAACGGTACAATTCCTATTTATGAACCTGGCCTGCAGGACCTGGTCCAAAAAAACTACTCCGAAGGAAGGCTTAAGTTCAGCACCGACATTACATACGGCATCCGGAACGCAGAAGTAATTTTCATCGCCGTAGGTACTCCGCCCAGAGAGGACGGCTCGGCTGATCTGGATAATGTGGTAAAAGTAGCCCAAACCATCGCCCGCCATATCAACGGCCCCAAGGTGGTAGTGAATAAAAGCACGGTTCCTATAGGGACCGCACGTTTGGTAAAAAGAATTATTGAAGAAAATAAAACTGCGCCTTATAAAGTTGATGTGGTATCCAATCCCGAATTTTTGCGGGAAGGCGCCGCCGTTTACGATTTCATGCACCCTGATCGGGTGGTCGTGGGTACGGATAATCCCGAAGCTGCTGAAATCATGAAACAGGTGTATCGCGTTCTCTTTTTAAACCAGAAAACCCCTTTTCTCTTTACCACCCCGGAGACGGCCGAAGCAGTCAAATACGTCTCCAACGCCTTTTTAGCCATGAAGATCACCTTCATCAATGAACTCTCGGAACTATTTGAGAAAGCTGGCTGCAACATAGTCGATGTAGCCAGAGGCATGGGAATGGACGGACGCATCGGCTCCAAATTTCTAAACCCGGGTCCTGGCTACGGCGGTTCCTGTTTTCCCAAAGATACCCGGGCACTGACCCAAATTTCCCGCGAGTATGGCATTGAGCTGACTTTAGTGGAAGCTACTATCGCAGCTAATGAAAAACAAAAAAGGCGAATGATTGATAAAATAGAAGGGGCATTAGGCAGCCTTCCCGGGAAAAACCTGGCTGTATTAGGACTTGCCTTCAAACCCGAGACTGATGATATGCGGGATTCTCCGGCTCTTACCATTATCCCCGAGCTGGTGCAGCGGGGAGCCGCCGTAAAAGCCTATGATCCCCAAGCCATGAAAGAAGCCCAATGGCGGCTGGATGGGATTCCGGATCTGGAACTGGTCAACAGTCCTTATGAAGCAGCTGCAGGAGCCGACGCTCTGGTCATATTGACCGAATGGAACCAGTTCCGCAGTCTCGACTTGACACAGCTTAAAAAGATCATGCAAGAGCCCGTTTTTATAGACTTGAGAAACATATACGAACCTGATTTTATGAAACAGCAGGGATTCCGTTATTACTCAGTGGGCAGGTCTTAATATTAAGGAAGGGAGCAGGACAATGAAATACCTGGTAACAGGAGCGGCAGGCTTTATCGGATTTCATGTATCCCGCAGTCTGCTGGAAAGAGATGACGAGGTAGTCGGCCTGGACAATCTCAACGACTATTATGATCCCGCCTTAAAAAAGGCCCGGGTGAAAGAACTGCAGAAATATGCCAAATTCAGTTTCCACCCTAACGATATTAGTGATTATGAAGCTTTAGCCCGCATTTTCTCCGGGTCTCAGCCCGAAAAAATCTGTCACCTGGCCGCCCAGGCCGGGGTGAGATATTCGCTCCAAAACCCTTTCGCCTATCAGAAGTCCAACCTGGAGGGTTTTTTAAATATGCTCGAATGCTGCCGGCAATATCCGGTGGACAACCTGGTTTATGCATCGTCGTCATCGGTTTACGGAGACGATGCCTCCATACCCTTCAATACTGAAGACCGCACCGACCACCCCCTGTCTCTTTATGCCGCCACTAAAAAAGCCAATGAGTTGATGGCTCATTCCTACCATCATCTCTATGGGTTGAAAACATGCGGCTTGCGTTTTTTCACCGTCTATGGCCCCTGGGGCAGGCCGGATATGGCCTATTTCAAGTTTACCCAGGCCATCATGGCAGAGAAATCCATCGACGTATACAACTACGGGCAGATGGAAAGGGATTTTACCTATATAGATGATATTGCCGCCGGCGTACTGAGCGCTTTAGATAAAGACTATGACTGGGAGATATTTAATCTGGGCAACTCCCAACCCAATAAACTGGGGGACTTAATTACCGGCCTGGAAAAAAGGCTGGGCCGCAGGGCCAGCATAAATTACCTGCCCATGCAGGCGGGCGACGTCCACCGCACCTATGCCGATATTGCTAAATCCCGGGAAAAGCTGGGATTCAATCCCTCAACCTCATTAGAAGAGGGGCTGGATAAATTTATTGATTGGTACCTTGACTTTTATAAAAAAGTGTAACTCATGCCTGCTTATGCTATGCTGTAAATAAAGGAGTGTGGAAGTTATGTCAAAGAGTGACGTTATCAATATGCTGATGAAATTGCCTGACGAAATAATTTTTGATGAAGAATATTTAATAGACGCATTATATAACGCATATTTAAGAGCCGGAATCAAAGCAGGCCTTGCTGATATTAAATCTGGGCGGACCTACACTCAGGAACAGGTTGAAGCTATGTTCTGTCGATGAAACACAGCATCTATTGGTCCAAGCAAGCCATTGAAAGCCTTGCTTCCATCAAGGAATATGCAGCACAGTTTTCCCCGTCCAAAGCCGAAAAAGTAGTGAGCGATTTGGTAATCTACGCAAGACAGCTTGAGAGATTTCCGTTTATGGGCGTTTTCAGACGAGCGTTTTGGTGATAATAGCCTGCGTAAGCTGATACAGGGTGAATATTTCTTAGTATACCGTGTGATGGATAGCCAAATAGAGATTGTGGATGCCTTTAGCGGGAAACAGGATTTTCAAGCAAGATTTTTGAAAGATTGACCTATCGTAGATATTTAACCTGGGCAACTCCCAGCCCAATAAACTGGGGGACTTAAACCGGCAGGGTCATTTCGGCAACTGATCATTAGTGATGATTTTTAGTTTCATCTTAACTTTAAAACCGTCCAGGACAATATCACTGAATCGCCTGGTTTCATCCCATTCCCCCGCTGAAAATGACAGTCTGAGCAAATAACTGCCGTTTATTTTCCGGTAGCTCACCAGCCCCACCAGAGCCGCAACGGTTTTATCCACTTCTATCCGGAGCACCCTTCCGGCATCCCCCACCTCTATCCATCCTTCGGTCATACCGGCACAACTATTGGCCGATACCAGAAAAGAAACCGGATCGCCATGGTCAAACTCTTTATCCCCTAAGAAAAACGTTTCCGGCTGATGAGCGCCGTTGCAGGTTCTATAAAACAAACTGTCAGGATCAAAAGCGAGCGGATTAAACGTGATATGTGCCAATCTGAACGAACCGGCCGGCATCTTCCCCAGATTAAATTGATAATCCAAGCTGATGGCCGGGTCTTGCGAAGAAATTCTCATTGATTTGCGTATGCTGCCTTCTGCGGCGGGGATAATTCCATGAATGCAAATATCTTCACCCAGGTATTCAATCTCCGGTTCTATCGGGTTCAAATCGGTTATCTTCGGTTTTCCCAAACATTCTATCACCGTATGCCCCGTATACCAGTCAAAATCTACCGCAATATCATTATAAAAACCATGGGGTATAGTACCGCACAAAAACGGCCCTTTTGAACCTTGCAGCCATAAGCCGTTTATGGTTAAGCCCCGCTTGCAGTCCAGCTTAACCTTAAGCTGCCGATTGCTGATATTCAGATAGCGCCCTTCCCTGGTTACCGCGACCGATTCCAGAGGAACTTCCTTAGATTTACCCTCTGCCTGCAGGCTTTCATTATTGGCAGCATCAATATTTCCGGCTGTCCTTTGCTTAAAGTCCTGCAGCCTTATCCTATAAGCCTGCCAGCGTTTTTCCGTAATATGAGTACGGAAATCACTGCTCCATAAGTAACATAGCTCCCGCCAGTCCTCATCGTTATTATTCCCCGATTTCACCAGGCTCTCGTAAATACTCCAACAATCCGTATTAATACCCAAGTCATCCCGTCCGGTAACCGCCCAGCGGGTAATATTATACTTGGCCTGTTTCTTGACCGGTATGGGCTGTTCAGCTGCTTGCAGAGACAAAATATGACCGGCTTGAACTTCATCCAAAAGGCTCAAGACCGCCCCAGGCTTAACCAGCTTAATCCGTTCGTCGCCTTTTAGCATCCCAAACAAACGGTGAATCCGCGGCCATTCACTTTCTTTAGATAGGACGGCTTCGGTATGATAGCGGCCCGGGCGAAAATCAAATATCTCCACATCGTTTCCGTATAAGCAAAGCATAGGATGTTTAAAGTGCCGTTCCAGGTAATCCAGGTATTCCTCCAGTTCCATGTCGCCGTGAACATAACGCTGAAACTTCTGGAAAGCCACCGAATTATTCCAGATAAGCGGTAGTTGACAGTCACTAATCCCCTGTGCATACTGCGGATAGTATTGCAACGCATCCGGCCATTCCGGATGAATATGGGCCGGATTGTTCCATTCCATGATTATAGCTTCATAACCAGCATTTTGGTATAGTCCGACCAGACCGGACGAATAGGCCTGTTCATTAATCAGTGCTGTTTTTGGCCTGATCCCGAGCAGCTTTTCATAACCCTTGTTCCCAAGATACAGATTGGCCTCATTGACTTTGGCCGGCACTACCGGTCCGATAATCTGAGCATAACCACTGCCTACGAACTCTATTAGCCCGCGATCGATTAACTCTTTCAGCTTTTCCAGCCATTTATGATCAATGACAGCGATGCTTTCCAGGGTATAAACAGTGGCTTCTACGCCTGCCGCAATCTGCAAATCCTCAATTAAATGCAATAACGGCCAGTAGCATTTTTGTATGACTTCCGGCCGTTGCTCTTCTTCTATGGAGGAATAAGCCAGGTTGAGGTGAAAAAAATTATATAACATCATATATTAATTCTCCCTGTAAATAAAACGTTGCCTTACTTTTAAATTGTTTGCCTGTGCCCATGTGCCAGCCGGCAGTTCAAGCAGCCCTTCAGTTTGCATACTTTTCAGCAACAAAGCCCCTTTGCCAGTAAGAACAGTTACGCCTTTATCATTAATAGCAGCTATTTCTCCCGGCTCTCCCGCCTGTATACCAATACCATTGCTTACCTCTATAGCAGACCAAATAAAAACCTTACTTCCATTAAGAAAAGTAAATGCTCCCGGATATGGATGGGTTAGTGCTCGCACCCAATCATATAAAATTTTTTTATCCTGCCGCCAATCAATAATTCCATCTTCCGGGCGACGTCTAGGCCAATAAGTGGCCTTGCTTTCATCCTGTGAAATTCTCGGCGCCTTTCCCTGATTTATTAAATTCACACTTTTTAGCAACAAGCTGGCTGCACATTCATCTGTACGCGCTCCAAGTATGGAGCTAGTATCTTCGTAATATATCGGCACCTCAGCCTGTAAAATGATATCACCGTTATCTGTTTTTTCATCTAAATAAAAAATGCTTACCCCGGTCCGATTCAATCCTTTAATAATTGCCCAAGGAATCGGAGCACGACCGCGGCCTTCCGGTAGAAGGGTCGGATGCATACCTAGAAATCCTAGCCGCGGTACCGAAATAACCTCTTTACTCAGCAGTTGCGATACTCCGATAATAACTCCCAAATCGGGATTTAACTGTTTAAGCCATTCCACAATCTCCGCTTCACGTAGTTGAGTAAAAGTACGATTAAAAATATTATATTTGTTTAGCAGGGGTTCAAATGAAGTATATGCCGTAGTATTTTCAGCCAGTTTCTCATCCAGCCACAAGACTCCCGCCACATTTACTCCGTTTGCAAGTAATTCCTGCAGACATTGATATCCGACAATTCTGGCTCCAATATAGGCTACTCTTAAATTATACAAATTATCTTTATTCATTTAATAACTTTCCTTAATAATATAAAAGGCTCCGCCGCTTCAATTCCAGCCATACTTCCCCAGTATCTGGCACTACTTTTCACAGCCTCCAGGGAGCGAGCGTGGGGCCACCTCTGCATTTCCGATTCATATTCATTTAGTGCATCCATCTTTTTATCCAGGGTTTGGCTTATATCTATAAAAACATTAGGGACAAATCCTTCCGATTGATATCCCCACCCGGTAGCTGACGGAACTCCAAAAGCATAAATCTGGCAACATTCTGCTCCCGGAAGTGGTCTGAATGCTGTCATAACTGCTCTGGAAGTAATTACATGATCTATATTTAAATCACCGTGAAAGTGTGTATAGATTATGTCTGGTGTATATTGAGCAGCTAAATTCTCAATTTTCTGCACAATATCCAGCAGAGGTACCGTATCAAACCGATTATCAGGTAAAGCCAGCAAATGTAGATTTTTAGCGCCCAGAATTTCAGCCGCCCGGTAAGCAGCCTGATGTAATGCAAGCATAAGACCTTTTTTTTCAGAATCACATACTGTAATGCGGCTAGTGATTCCTTCCCCCAAAATAACAATATTAACCTCATCGCCACAAGCGCTGTGCCTGGCGATAACGCCCCCCGCTCCCAGTATTTCATCATCAGGATGAGCAGCAATCACCATTACATTCATACCAACTTCTCCGTTTCCACATTAATTGAATTCACTGCTTTTACACATCTTGATACCGCATCTTCATGCCGGTCGGCCACAGCTATCACATATCCGGCCGTATCATTGGAATTGCAAGGAGTTGTTATAATATCCCCTATTTTAACTACTATTTCAGCGCGTACTATTCCCTCCTGTTTCCTGGCTGTTTCCAACCCGGATATACTAACAACCCGACCTGGGGCAGGAAATAAATAGCGAATCGCTACCGCCCTATTCCCCTTCTTCTCCAGTTCCTGTGGCTTTATTCCTTCGCCTAATGCCAGTTTGATTGCCGCTTTCAGCATATCGACCCCGGTATGAAGCGGAATCTGATCAGTACTGAAATATCCCCCGGATAACCTGGTAGCAATCTCGATAACCATAGGCCCATCGGGTCCATATACCATATCCCCCTTAACAATACCATTAACAACTCCCAAAGCCTTGCCCGCCTTAATAGCCAGATCAGCAATATCTTTTTGCATGGACTCGGAAAGAATAGAAGGCTGGGTTCCCCCATTTTCGATAATGTGAGGTCTAAACCTTTCCAGGTATTCATAGTTACGATCTGAAAAGCCAAGATTATAGCCTATTCCATTAACCATAACCGCTTCCGTGCTTATCTGCGGACCGCTGATAAATTCCTCCGCCATAACCCTGGCGGTAGGCGAATTCTGTTGGGCAGTGTTAAAGGCCCACTGCAAATCTATATCCCGGTCAAGCAATAAAACCCCGCGTGCTCCTCTGCTGTCCACCGGTTTTATTATTAATGGAAATCCTTTCACCCGGCAAACTTTATCCAACTCCTGTATGGACATTACCGGTTTATACCAGGGAACAGGAATCCCCTCTCTTACCAGTTGGTCCTTCATGGCCAATTTATCACCGGCCAATTTGGCCGTCTCTATGCTTAAACCCGGCAGCCCCAGTTTTTCTGCCACACTGGCAACCGTCAATGGCACATCGGAAGCAACACATATTACACCGTCAAGGGGGCGAATATTTTTATGATATTTCTCGGCTGCAGCTACTGTCTCCTGCACATCATAAGTGCTGGCGATAATCCGGTCATCCGCATATCTAAACCCCGGAGCTTCCGGATTATAATCACTCACCACCACATGCAAACCCATTTCTTTGGCCTTCAATATCCCTGGTACGGCTTCTATTCCGCCGCTTACTACTAGTAATGTTTTACTCAAAAATATAAGCCTCCGTTGACATTAATAGTTTGAGCAGTAACGTAACTGGAATCATCCGATGCCAGAAAAACAACTACCTCAGCCACTTCATCCACACTTCCTAATCTCCCCAGCAAAATGCCCTCCGCAGCTTTTCCTACCGTACCAGCCTGAAGTCCAGCCTGAGCCATTTCGGATTGAATTAGTCCGGCTGCAACTGTATTACAACGGATATTATATTGGGCTCCAAAACGAGCAATAACCTGTCCCAATGATATCAAGCCAGCCTTGCTTGCAGCATAATGAGCTGTTCTGGGTCCCCCATATTGTCCACTGACAGAGCCAATATTAATAATACTGCCGCCACCATCTCTCTTTAATAAAGGTAAAGCTTCCTGACAGCATATAAACGGGCCTTTTAGATTAACTCCCATTATTTCATCCCAGTCTTCTTCCGTTATTTGGTCAAAATCAGTAGGTTTGTTAATCCCGGCATTATTCACCAATATGTCTAAACTACCAAAGATAGATTCAATCGTCTTTATTACCTGATTTACTTCATACCGATTTCTCACATCCATCTGAAGGCTTAGTGCTTGTCCTCCCTTAGCTTGAATTCGGTTAACAACTTCTTTTGCAGCATCAGATTGTTCGCGATAAGTTAAAACTATCTTAGCCCCTTCTTTAGCCATGGCCATACTGATAGCTTTGCCAATGCCCCTACTTCCACCAGTAATCAACGCTATTTTATTGTCTAACTTACTCACAATTACCTCCCAATTTATAATAGCCTTCTCTATATGCCTAATACTGTTTTCTAGTAATAGCCTTTTTCACTGCCTTGCAAATATAATCGGCTGTAATACCATATTTTTCAGCTAGCTCCTCCGGCTCTCCGGACTCACCAAAACGGTCTTTTATGCCGACCATTTCTGCCGGGCAGAGATGATTCCCCACCAGCGATTCAGCCACTGCACTCCCCAGTCCGCCGTAAATATTATGATCTTCGGCAGTGACTATACAACCGGTTTCCAGCGCACATTTTGCTAGCAGTTCATCATCAATAGGCTTGATGGTAGACATATTGACCACCCGGGCGGAAATACTTTCCCGGGCTAATAAATCTGCCGCTGTCAAAGCCCGGGCCAGTTCTACTCCGCAAGCTACTATTGTTGCATCTATTCCATCCTGAATGATTTTTCCTTTTCCCAATTCAAAACTATAATCCGCTGGCAAAACGCGCAGGACAGGGCTGCGGCCCGTCCGCATATATACCGGCCCGTTGTAATTCAGTATGGCCTCGGTCGCCTGTTCCACCTCCAACGGGTCGGCAGGAGAAACCACTACCATACCGGGAATAGCACGAAAGGCCGCCAAGTCCTCCAGAGCTTGCGCCGACCCTCCATCCGGCCCCACATCCAAACCGGGGTGGCTGGCAACGATCTTCACATTTCTACCGGCATAAGCCACCGAAAGGCGGGCTTGCTCATAAGCCCGTAGGCAAAATACTGCGAACGTTGTTACAAACGGCACCAAGCCGGTTGCCGCCATCCCCGCCGCCACCGCCATCATATTCTGCTCCGCTATCCCAAATTGGAAAAACCTTTTGGGATAGGCCCGGCGGAAATGATGCGTACCTGTACCACCGGCAACATCGGCATCCAGAACTACAAAATTATCATATCTATCAGCCAGGGTTACCAGAGATTTACCAAACGCTTCCCGTAAAGAATCCCCGCTGCTGCCAAGTAATAACGGCTCTTGACTAGTTCCAGGCTGTTCCATCTATGTACCTCCGAATATCTGTTTCATTTACCCCCAGGTCCTGTAACCCTTTAACCATATCATCATGGCTGAGTTTCACACTGCCATGCCATAACGGCGAGCCTTCCATATATGAAATGCCTTTACCTTTTATGGTATGGGCAATAATTACCGTAGGCTTACTGTAACATTCTCTGGCAAGATTAAAAGCACGCTCTATTTCCGAAAAATCATGGCCATTAATCTCAATAACATTCCAGTTAAACGCCTCCCATTTAGCCCGTAACGGTTCAACGGCCATTATATTCTGGTTCAAATCGTCACTCTGCATCTGGTTATAATCTATTACTGCACACAGGTTATCCAGTTTATAGTGGGCTGCACACATGGCCCCTTCCCACACCTCTCCTTCCTGTAGTTCACCATCGCCCAGCATAACATAGATACGGGCATCATTATGCTGATACCTGAGTCCCATAGCCATTCCTACCGCTACAGAAAAACCCTGGCCCAGCGAGCCGGTACTGGTCTCCACCCAAGGCAGCGCTTTGACATGAGGGTGTCCCTGTAATGGACTGCCCAGCTTTCTAAGAGTTATAAGTTGTGAACGAGAAATGACTCCCATTTCCGCTGCTGCTGCATAAAGCGCAGGGCAGGCATGTCCCTTGGAGAGAATAAAACGATCTCTTCCCTCCCACTCGGAATTATTTTTATCAAAACGAATTTCCTGGTCCCATAAATAAGCCATTAGATCAGCACAAGAAAGAGCCCCCCCGGGATGGCCGGAGCCGGCATGAAAAATTGCCGTCATACAGCCGATACGGATATTGCATGCTAATTTCATCAATTGTAATTCTGAATCTTTTTTATTGTTCGTAGTAAACACCAACCTTATTTTACAACTAGAAACCTTGATCATATGAAAAAACAGTATCATACAACCGCACAATTTTTTCAAAGGGGCATCCTGTGGAAACAATTCTTTTAAAAATATCATCCTGATAAGCATAAGATGATATTATTACATAATCATAGATTTTAAAATCAACCATATCAATCGGAATAACTGGTTTATTGTTAAATAATTTTATTCGAGGATTACTATCAGTAAAATCACATAATTCTAAGTATGGTAAAGCATCAATCAATGCTCTTGTATGAGTTCCGCAGCCATATAACAATACTTTTTTTTCCTGTTTTTCTATATTCAATTTAACAATTTTCCCTTTTACCATATCCACAGCATTCAACCACTGATTAAGAGCCCCTTTAGCCCAAAAATAGGATTCCTTTAATGGTTCATCAACAGAAAATAGACAAGATTTTTTAGCAATAAGCCTAATACCCGGATAATGATCACGTTGGATCAAATCAATTATTTCAAAACCCTCACTACGTATCATCCATGAGAGATTCAATAAATTATAATTAACCACATGAAAATAGCCCAGAGGATATGAAAGGCTACGGTCACATCTCATACCATCAGGAACTTCTATATATAATAAGCCATCATCAGAAAGAGATTTTCTTATTTTCTTTATTACATCGCGGGGCATTTCAAAATGTTCAAGACAATGTGAAAAAACTGCAATATCATATGTATTATTTGGCAGCATAACATTTTTAGACATAATTGACTGGTTAATAACTTGGCATCCCTCAATATTAGAACAATAATTCGATGCTCCACTACTTTCTATAAGCAGTGCTTCAGAAAATACCTGCCCGGATCCTTGCAATCGTTGTTTGACCATGCGGAATAATGTTCCATCTGATGATCCAACTTCAAGGTATGTATTTGAAGGTTTTTGCAGGAATGAAATGATTTCTTCAACTTGCCTTTTCTTGGTTTCTACATTCCATATACAAGACGAAATAAGAGGGGCAGATTGGTCATTTTGATGGCTGTGCTCTTTTTCCGCATCATACTGTTCTGTATAAAAACATTGATTCTTTGAACGTTTTACTGAATATATAGCTCCACAACTTTTACAGATATCTATAGTATAGAAATATCGCCTACCATCAACTTCTGTATAACTATCTAAAATATTATCAGCATTTTCTACAGAGATTTTACAAACAGGGCAATGCTCAAGTGTTTCTATGGCCACATAACTTTTTTCCATAATAATTTTCCCCTTATCTTATTTTTGGGAGGTCAATTAAGATTGGTCGATTATCGAATTTTCCACTCCAATCCCAATCAATACAATCTTTACAAATACAATCATCGTTAAACAATCCTGAGAGATGTTGCATTCGCAAGTTTGCCATTTTTCCTCCTGTCCAAGCATCTGCGATAGAAATTTCGTTGTAATTTCCAACGCTAACCTCTCCATCCATATTTTGACTGCATGGTACCAAGTTACCATTTGAAAGTAAAACTAGCCTAAGCCATAATTGTCGGCATGGAACCCTGTATTCGTCATTTCGTCTCATGATATTCTCAGAATTCACAAAATATTTCCCCATAGCTATTTTGGCTCTTCCGAAATAATAAAACTGAGGACTTATATGAATATCATTGACTACGCCCTGCCAGGTCCTTTTATATTCATTTATTTCAGCGTCTGTTTCGGTCGTTCTCACATAAGTCAATGCAATCCAAGGTTTCTCAGTTCCTTTTTCTTTTTTATAAGCAATCAGCTTATTAAGATTTCTTATCACCGTATCATAGTGGTCAGTTCCCCTGATTTGTCGATACCGTTCCCTGCTCAATCCCTCGAATGATATATGAATCGAATCAATATTATAATCAACAAGTTTAAATATTTCTTCATCGTTAACAGTCGTAAAGTTAGTAGTTGTAGAAACAAGTGGGATCTGCTTTTCTTTTGCATACCTCATATATTCAATGGTATTTTTATTCAAAAATGGCTCTCCAAAAAAGAAAAAATGAACTGCATACACACCCAAAGCCGCACATTCATCAATGGCTTTAATGGCCATGCACTCATCAATATGCTTTTTTTCTCTTTTTGAAGAAGGATGTAAACACATATAGCAAGATTGATTACAGTAATTTGTAGGTTCTATATGTAATGTGCTGGGAAAACCTGTGGAGAGTTTTAAATTATATACCGCTTGTGCATAAGCCTGATAATCAGGACGTGTACGAGGAATGAAGTTACTGATGTCAAGAAATGTATCAGCTGCCAGTATATCCGTTATTTCATGTTTAAAAATACCATTCATGTACAAATACCTCTCAAGTCACAACTTTCTTAGCAAACACAATAATCTATATCCCCAATTATATACTTTTACCTACAATAAACACTTCCCGTCCAATGCCCCAATCAGCCAACTGCCGATATATATCTCGCTTACGGTCGGAAGATTCCGCCCGGTCTATATTAAGCTCAAGCTGCTTGCGTTTTGCATGACAATTTCTGCCCAGTTCATCGTTGCCAACATAGTTATCTCCCATCAGCAAAAAAAGATCAATGGGAAACGTGGCTTCCTGATAAACGGGTTTGAAACCAACTTCTCTTAACAAACGACTTAAGGATGTAAAATCAAAATAATTTATATGATGGGGAGGAACGACCCACCAAGGGTTGTACCCGCAAGATGAGGCTAGCATTTTTTGAATAGGATTATAGTCATTAGGAACTACTACACAAACCAATCCCTCCGGATTAAGTAAATCATACGCCAACTGCAGCATGCCTTTTGGATTTGGGATATGCTCCAGCACTTCGCTCATATGCACAACGTCGAATTTGCCTAAGGCGGAAGCTGTTTTAGCATCCAGAAAATCTTCAACAATATTTAATCCCAGACCCCGGCTATGCTCCACTGCCTTTACGGAAGGTTCTATGCCTAATGTATCCCAGCCGCGTTCTTTTCCCCGCAACAGAAAAAATCCGGGACCTGAACCTATATCTAATATACGACGCTGTTTTCCATGCATTAAACTTTCAAAAGTATCATAGCGCTCATCATAAACTAAATTCCACCATTCCAAATCTTCTCTGTAACGTTCAAGGTAAAACGGCTTCTCTTGCGAATAGTATTCCTCGCGATAAACCTTGTCCAATTCATCCGTATCCGGGATTGGCACAATATGTTTAAAACCGCAGCTTTCGCACTCAATAACATCAAAGCCCTTAACTTGATTTAGAATTTCTCCGCGATGTCCTTTCCACTCCATATCCATTTTATGCTCCTATCCGGTAAGTAATATTTTATTTATTTCAGCCCCAATACGTTGAACTCCATTTGTATTCATTACCTTTTGGCTATTAGCTTTCATACGCTGCCTGTACTTACCGTCCCTTAACAAAAGCCTTATTTCATCAGCTATGTTTCCTATTGAGCTTCTTTTTTCCAGGATTACTGCCATCCCGGCCTCCACTAAAGCCTGGCATGATTCGGCATGGTCTGCGGTTAAGCAAAAATATAACGCCGGTACCCCCATACAGGCCAGCTCATAAGCCGTCATGCCGAAGGAAGCTATCGCCAGATCGGCTTGGACCATGACCGCGGCCATATTTTTAACATTTCTTAATATCGTGAATTTGCGCTTAGTTCTAAGTAATAATGACTGCAACTCTGCTTCTCTGGAAAACGCCGCCCCCAGGACTACCGTGGTGTCAAAATCATCCTCCAGTAAATCCAGTGCTTCCAGAGCGGTGATGGTAAATCCGGCCGGGTCGCTTCCCCCCATGGTAACCAGTACATGCAGCCGGTGGTTCTGAATCCGCTGCTGATCCGCCAGGGCAGTAAACTCTGGGCGCAGGATAACCCATTCCCAGCCTGTCATCAGTTGTCCTGTGAATCCTGACCAATCCAGCTTTTTTACCTGGGGTACGGGAGGATAAAAGGCCAGATCGGCTGCCAGGCGCTTTTCATTGGGATCGTCTATATCTACCAGAATAATTCCCTGCTGGCGTAACGAAAACAGGAAATCCAGGGAAACATCTGCCCGGAAGTCCATTATGAGTGCATTACAGGAACTTGCCTGAACCGCATTCCGCAAAAATTCTTCTTGGCTAAAAGCATCTGTACTCTCATTGCCGGTAATCACCGGATACCCTCTTACATCTATCATATCTATCCCCGGTTTGCCGCGATGAACGGCAAAAGTAATCCGGCAGTCATATTCAGACTGTAATTCTTCCGCCAGGGCCAAACAGCGGACAATATGCCCCAGCCCGATATCTGCGTCGCCATCACAGCGAAACAGTATTAATCGGCTCATTGTCTGTTCTCAACTTTCATGAATCTCGTTGATTATCCGGCTTCCACAAATTCCGATACCCTTCTTTACCTATAAATGATTGGTTTAAGTCAATTAAGTGAGGATTTTGCTCTAAAAAATCCACCATTTCCTTCATTAAAAACGGCCTTTCCGGTTTATACAGAGCTTCAAAAAGTGCAGTTACCAATTCAAAATCTTCTTGATGGTCAACGCTCAACCGAATATAAGAATAATCTTTTTCCGGTTTCAGGCTGCCGCATTTAAAAATATCCTGGTTACGCCAGATATAGGGGGTCACATGTTCCCGGTCCGCAGGTTCAGTGGCCTCCCGCCATGCTTTCTCCAAGGCCTGCAAGCGAAAGCATTCTGCGTCCAGACCGTTGGGGAAACGCGCTTCCTCAAAAATTGCTCCTGCACCGGTGGCTATGCCGGCATGATCATAGTTTTCTCGCTGAAATAAGTTGATAAGCTGAGTAACCAGTTCTGGGTCGACACAGGGGCAGTCCCCGGTAACCCTGATTACGGTATCCGCCTTGTATTCAAGCGCGGTTTGATAGAAACGGTCCAATACATCATCCAAATCGCCTCTGTAACAGGCAGTTTTATTTTCCCGGCAAAAGGCAAAAATGGGCTGGTCAGAAGCTTCCCGGGAAGTAGCCACCACAATCTCATCTATTTCCCGGACCCAACTCAGCCGTTCTACGATATATCCCAGCATGGGCTTGCCCAGAATAGTTTTCAGCACCTTGCCCGGCAAGCGGGAAGAACTCATACGAGCCTGGATTATGGCAACTGTCCTCAAAATCATCATCCTTTCCAGGTTCTGCGCATATGCAATAACGGCCTTAACCCATCGGTCGGATCGGCCCGCCAATCCCGATCGGCCAGCTCACTGGGAGCAGGTGCTTTTATCCCGTTTCCATCCGCCAAACAGCCGGTATTGATGGATTCAATGACGGTCCGAATCTCATCCGGCAACCAGCAATGTCCGGTTTGATACTCCGCCCCTTGTTTATCCAAGTCCAAATGAAACTCAATCATAGCTGCCCGCCAGTGATGAACGGCCCGGTTGATGACCGCCGGAGAAACTGAATGATCGGACCAGCCTACCGGGCAGGAGCAAAAACGCCGCAGGGTTTCAATGGCTGACAGATTGCACTCACCGGGAGGGGTGGGGTAGCCGGAGATACAATGCAGAAGAGTGAGGTCAGTACAGCCCGCCTCTTTTATAACCTCCACTGCTCTAGCAACTTCTTCAAGAGTCGCCATACCAGTCGATAAAACCACCGGTTTTTTGGTAAGAGCGCATTCCTTCAGCAAATCTTCCCAAAGCAGCTCATAAGAAGCGATTTTATAGAAATCCACATAGGGATACAGTTCCTCTACCGCCTGCAGATAGAAAGGAGTACAGGCAAACTGGACTCCCTGTTCCATGCAGCAGGCTGACAAAGACGGCAAAAATTCAACCGGCAGCTCCCAGTCTTTGCGCCGCCGATGCTGCTCGCTTTTTTGCAATATCTCAGGAGCAAACAGCTGGTCGATTTTAAATAATTGGAATTTAACCGCGGAACAGCCGATATTGCCAGCAACACGGATAAACTCCAGGCATCGTGACAGATCTTGACTATGATTGCTGGATACTTCGGCTACAAACTCAACTGTTTTATTTGATACCGGCATCATATCTCTCCTGAAGGCGATATTTTAACTTGAACCTTCCTGTCATCGTAACTGAATATATAATCTTGCCCATTGCATTCAAAGGTATGGCTGCTGTTTAAGCTAAAATCAGTATCGTCGTCCGGCTTCTGCAGATTTTCCCGATGCTTCGCAAGCAGCCGGTCAAATAGCTCGATATCCGTTGGTTCCGCCTCTTTTTCCCCTGCCGGAATGCGATTATAAAACACGGTATTGTACCGCTGCAATATCTCTACACAGCGATCTTTATCATATATTGACGTCATCCCGTTGTCCTCGGAATGGTAAATATAATAACAGGTTCCCGATTGGACCCTGTGCTTTTCGTATAAAAGGCTGCGGATCATGCGGTGGCTGTCGGAAAAATATTGGGGTGATGATTCATCTTCAATCGTCCAGGGATTATTGCAGGCGGAGGCAATATAGAACTTCATATCGTTATTTAAATTGAAGCTGAACATATAATCCGGTTCCATAAGCTCCCCGCTCACTATATGTTTCAGCTCCGCCCGGGAATATCCATTGCAATCAATGACGGCGGAAAAAGTATGGGGAGCATATTTCCCCATCAGAAGCGCTATATAGCCGCCATAGTGCTTGCCCAAGGCCAGAATCCTGTGTTTATTGAGATCATACTTTTGCAGCACCTCACCCAGAACCTGCAAACAGTCGATCGCCGGCAAAAACCCCCACGACTGATATTCATCCTTGCCGGTAATCAAATGAGGCTGGCAGCGCAAGTCCAAACTGGTTACGCCTTTAGCCAGAACCGCTTCCGCTATAATCCTATATATCTCCACCCCATTTTGAGCCCCGGCAAAACTTTCCATACTGAGATTTAATCCGTAAATCCGGTTGATATTATATAAAAAGCTGGGCCGTATCTGAATCTGGCTGTTGCGGTAAACCCCGAAATAGTTTACCCCTACCGCGATACAATTCAGCTTATCGGCCAGATAAGGCCGGAGTACATTCTGCTGATAATCGCTGTTCGCCGGCTCGCCCAGACCATTCACCACCATGATCACACCGGTATCCGGGGTTATTCCCCTAGCCGGCATAGTTAAAAAGGCCTCTATCTCTTTCCGTTCTACGCCCAATTCTATGTCCGGATGCGGTTCTAATACCAACTTAACCGATTCATTCAAAATAATACCTCCAGTTGCTGTAAGCTATTTACCTGTCGGTCAATCAGCCCTTTATACTAAACGGCAGGGTCAAAGCAGCGTCTTCATCGTCTTCCTTTTTATTCAGCGGCATGGTAAAGGCGGCGCCCCGCTGATCAGGCTGGTTAATGCCCGGGGCAGTATAACCGGCCTCTTCATATAGTTTAACTCCCGGGCCATGCAATTGCTGCTCCACAATGCTTTTAATGATGTTAAGATAACGGGACGTCAGGGCATATACATTACTTTCATAATATAAATAAACCGCCGGATCGTCCGTATTATCGGAATAATTATACTGTATCCCCGCTTTATAGTAGGTTAAGAATTGAGACAGCATGGGCATGACCACCTGCCGGTAGAAATCAACGGTTTGGAGGCGGGCATTTATGCCTTTGAGCTTCTCAATCGCATCTGCTTTCCCTTGAGGTTTGGAATTCTGAAGTTTTTCTATCTGGGATAACTTATCCCCATTGAGCTCTTCCAGCTTTTCTATTTCGGTCCCTACATGCCGGTAGAACTGATCAATATCTATATCTTGAGAACGGCCCTTGTTACCGGGAGCGCTCAGAATAGCGTCAATTATTTGCCCCGCATCATTATCCCGGGGGCTGACATAGCGGTTCATAACATCCCTGAGTTTTTGGTTCTCCACCCCTGGGATGCCCAATCCGGCTTCAGTAGCGTTGATTATTTTGGGAGTTCCCTGATATTTCAGGTTTATAAGTTCCATATCCCGCCTGATTACCAGAAAGCTGGAATAGGTATGAACTTTTTCTCCGTATATATCCCTTGCCTCCTGGATCTGGGCTTGCAGCGTCTTAGACAGGGAATTATCTTCATCGCCGGCATGCATCTTATTATCATAGAAGCACAGGTCCTGGCCCACCAGAATGATGGGGTCGCAGCCCAATCTGACCGCTAATTCCACCGCCACGGAAGATACCGAGGCCTGATCGTTTATAATATCAAAAGGCCGGTCAAAATAACGGTGACAATAGTGGGCAATCAGATCATTATGTAAATTCATTCTTAATATGCGGTGCGGGAATACCCGGTCCACTTCCGGATGTAGGCGGTAAGATCCCGCTAAAACTTTAATAGCACTGTCCTTAAAAAGACTGGCTTCGTGTTTCTGGGAATCGGTGGCGGTCCCTATGTGAGCCCCTATCCCTTTCTCTCTGCATATCCTGGCTCCGGTTCCCGGGGCTATTATCAGAGCCCGGTCCCCGATTTCCCTTATCTCGTCTATTCTTTTCTCCAATGACGGTCCCGCCGAAATAATTACCGCCGGCATATTTTTGAATTTTCCATATAGGCAGGAAGCGGCGGCTTGCTTTTTAGCCAGTGATATCAGTTGATTTTCGGTCCATTCGTTCAAAAAGCGGTCGATGGTGGCCGTATTGGCAGTAAAAGCCTGTTTTTCGTTAATAAATAACCGGCTTATTTCCTGATAAATTTCTGCAAATACACTTCTATAAGATAGATGATAAAGAAATTTTACCTTTTTGGAGGCCATGACCTGTCCTATGATATTGGGCATAATCTTGCGGGTATCATTAAAGATAATTATTGAGACATCCTTTTTTCGGAGCAGAGATCCCAGATCCCTGATTTTCAGCATTTCTCGGAATATATTATTAAAAGGCTCCAGAATCAGAACCTGACGATAGCGAATATGCTGTTTTCGTATATAATCCAGGCAATGTCCCATACCTAATCCAAATATAATAAGAATCTGTTCCGGGTCGTCGGTATCGCGGAACAATTCTTCCATTTCCCGGTCAACATCATAACTGCTATGCAGGAAGCAGCGGCACGAGGGCGACTGTAATAATAGATTTTCCTGATTTACACTGGAAATTTGCAAATCATTGCAGGCATAGTCAGTCGTAACCGCCTTTTTATAAAAATCGGGGAAATACTTTTTTAATAATTGCGCATTTTTGATCCAGTTGTTCATGCCATAAATTCCTCATTCGGTAACATTGCCTTAAATTCATATTCCATAATATCCGCCAGCAGCAGATAATCCCGGTTCTGCACGGCTTCCAGACCGGTCTGCATAATCCGGTTAAACCTCTGCACCTGGCCAGCATCGTTCAGGTCCAGAAGGCCTTGCTCAATAACGCCGTTCATCAGTTCGCTTAGTTGGACCGGCACGGTTTCTATTTTATAAGCAAATATATCGTTCTGCAATTGTCTGATTTTTTCCTGCAACAAATTCAATTACCTTCTTTACTCATTCATAAAAAGGATACTTATAAAAAACTGTAGCGGAAAAATATTCCGCTACAGTTAAGTGAAACTACATAACTATCTGAGTAATTGCAGCACCGTCTGTGGCATCTGGTTGGCCTGGGCCAGCATAGCCGTAGCAGCTTGCTGCAGAATGTTGTACTTGGTGAAGTTCATCATCTCTTTAGCCATGTCGACGTCGCGGATACGGGATTCGGACGCACTCAGGTTCTCCGAGGTTACCGAGAGGTTATTGATGGTATGTTCCAGTCGGTTCTGCAGAGCGCCGAGCTTGGCTCTTTCGGAGGATACCCGGTTGATGGCCAGGTCGAGTTTGCCGACAGCGATGTTGGCCTGGTCGTTGCTGGTCACCAGGATATTATTTACTCCCAGGGCCCGGGAACTCATGTCGCCTATGCCCACGCCGATGTCCTGCTTTTGGTTGGCGCCGATGTGGAAAACAGTGGTGTTGTCGGAGATATGGACAAAGGTTTCCGCAGCGGTAGCTGTCTTTTCAAACTCAAAGCTCTTAGCAGCATTATCCCAGGTCACCTTTACCCCGGAATTGGATGAGAACTGGACATCCACATCCTTGTGAATGACCCCGATCAGGTTATTGCCGGAGATTTTTACATCTTTGGCCAGCTGGGTATTATTGTGGGCTTCATATACGTCCACTGAGAATTGAGTCTCGGTGGCCTTCTGGATGGTCTGCAGGCTCAGCGCGCGCAGAACCGGGTCGTCGCCGATAAAGGCAATTTTGCCGTCCTGGCCGCACATGGCGGAACGGATGACAAAGGTGCCGGGAACCGATGATAGCCCTTCATCTCCCACGCCCCAGGGATCATAGCTCACAAAGCTGTCCTTGGCCACGCTGGAGTCTACGATCAGCTTCTGTCCCAGGCCGTTATAGATAGCTTCGTTCAGTTTATCCTTGACATCTTTAATGGTGTCGGTATCGAAAAGGGTTATTGAAGTCTTCTGCCCGTCACCCTGAATCAGTTCTATGGTCTGGGGATTGGCCAGGATGAAGTTACCGGAGCTGTCCCAGAATTCCTGGATATCGTATAATCTGGTACTTTCCAGGGCAATTTCACCAACCCGTTCGATTTTGGTAGCTGTAAACGCTGTACCGGTGAGAGTTTTCGTGCTCGTGGCTGCCGCACCCCCGCCAACATCTAAACTAGCATCGGCTATTTTCAGGTCCAGAAAGTAATTAACATTGAGGCCGGACATGCTTCCAGCACCTAGTTTCAATGCCATTACCGCATCATATATGTCCTGATTAGTAGTTAGAACCTGACCTGAAACCGGAGTACCTCCCGAGCCAATTGCCAGATTAACAGTAATGGTTACTGCTCCACCGGCTGTCGCTGTGCCGGTAACTGAAAAACCCTGACCCGCAGCACCGGAGACAATATTAATAGTAACCGAATTTAGCATTACTCCATCGGGTCCGACAAAGTCTTTTAACACGGCCACTTCAATACCATTAGCACCGCTGAGTTCCGTATATCCGGCACTGCCGTCGGTAACGGTCACGGTTTCATGTTTGATCCGCATGATATCAGTCTTCTGGACTTCAGCCTGACCGGGAGTTGCAGCGATTTCAATGCGGTAGTTGCCGCCCCCCGCCGCCTTCTGGCCGAACTGGTCCAGCTGGCGCAGGCCGTCGCGCATGAATACCCGGGTGCTGATCTTGTCGGTGGATACCAGAGCGGAACTGGTGCCGTCCAGCAGGTTCTTGGTGTTAAACTGGGTGGTGCCGGCGATGCGGTCGATTTCATCGGTCAACTGGGTGATTTCCTTCTGGATCTGGGTGCGGTCCTGGGAAGTGTAGGTGCCGTTGGATGCCTGTACCGCCAGTTCCCGCATTCTCTGCAGAATAGCGTGGGTTTCGTTTAATGCGCCTTCAGCCGTCTAAATGAAGGAGATGCCATCCTGGGCGTTGCGGCTGGCCTGATCCAGACCTCTGATCTGGGAGCGCATTTTTTCGGAGATGGCCAGTCCGGCGGCGTCGTCGGCGGCGCGGTTGATGCGCAGTCCGGAGGACAGTTTCTCCAGAGCCTTGGACATTCCCTGGTTGTTGAGTACCAGCTTGTTATAGGTGTTTAATGCCGGTATATTGTGGTTAATAATCACAGTTTTTACCTCCTTGTAATTTGAGCTCCTGCATCCTTGCAGGGCTTATCATTTCGGCTTTGCTATCGTGCCGATTGAGGTATCCAGCATCGACCTTTAAAGCTATCCACCTCCTTCCGCTCTCTATACAATGCCTGCGGGAATTGATTCTACTTCTATGCATTTAATAAAAGCGTAATAGGCACGATTTACATAAGCTACTTTTTATATCGGTTAAACCCAAGAAAAAGTTTAGCCTTAACTACGGCCGCCGATAAAAAAATAACTGCGGAGCACACCCTCTGCAAAGGCGATTTATGCTGGTTATGCCCACGATTAAGGCTGCGGATTTACACGGATTTAATAAAAAACCGACGCAGATTTATTATAATAAGACCCGGAACCCGCGCAATCTTTGGGAAATACGCGGAATTTATCAAAATTTTCTTCCGCGCTCTTCCTTCTAAATTCCCTGAACTCCGCGTCAAAAAAGTATAACCAAACTATTGGACTATTTTCATCCCTGGATACGCCCCTAACGTCCCTTTGGCTGCTCCTACAACAGCCAGCCGTAATCCTGACGGGTATCTACCACCGCCTCCACCAGAACGGTACTTTTCTTTATCTGGTAAATCAGCAGATACCGCTTTGCAAATAGCAGCTTCCGGTATCTGCCGGTCGGAATCAGGGGATCGGCCAGCCATGGATTGCGCTCCGGCAGTTGCTCCAATGATTCGGCTTTTTCGTAAAATTCGTTTACCAAGCGTAATGATGCCTTTTCGCTTACCTGGGCCAGGAAACGGGCATGGGAGACAAGCATCTGCGCCGCTTCATCTGAAATGACCACAGTGTATGGTTTACCTGCGCTGGGCATCCAACACCTCACGGATGGCTGATTTCATCATGGCGGCCACCTCGTCAATGGAATGGCCGGGGGCTCCGTTCAATCTGTCTTCCTCCGCCGCCACCAGCTTTTCCCGCAAACGCAGCATGCTTTCGCGTCGGGCGAAGGTTTCTATATCCATCACCACCAGGTCGCCCTCGCCGTTTTTCGTCAGATACACCGGTTCCCCGGACCTTTTGCACAGCTCGGAAATTTCATTGTAGTTCTTCCGTATTGCTGCGGACGGCTTTATATTCATCATGCACGCACCTCGTTATAGTATTACTATATCCTTATTATATGCTTATTTTACTACAGGGAAACCAAATTGTACATAATCTACGAAGTGTATGGCAACCTGAGGGTTTTTATTTCATGGCAGGGTAATAAGAAAATAGACGCCCTCTTCGAGGACAACTGATGCTCGTTATACTCGCAATTAAGGGTGCATCAACGCAGATTCATTAGACGCGGAAACCGCGGAATCTTTTAAGGAAATACGCAGATTTTATTAAAGTTTTCTTCCGCGTTATTCCCTCTAAATTCCCTGCATTCCGCGTCAAAAAGCATGCCCGCCCTATTGGGTATGCTCTCCACCCTGGGCGGAACCTTAATTCAAAATTAAGAATTCAAAATTTAGCGCAAATTCATTATGATTTTTTAAAATAAAAGGCCGCCTCCGGCGGGAGCTTGATCTTGCCGATGACATCAGCTCCTGACCGGCGGCGGCCATTCTTTTTCCGTGTTGTAACGAGAAAAGACCTTTTTAAGAGGATTGCGAAGAATCCAAGCCTAGTTGCTGCGACAGCCACTGGCTCTGCGTATTGGCCCGCTGCACGGCTTGTTCCAGCGCGGTGAATTGCGCCCAGTAGCGTTCCTCCAGTCTTTCCATTCTTTCTTCCAGGGTTTCGATGCGCTCATCTATCCGGGTAATATCCTGGGTGAGAAAACTGGTGTCATATACGGCGTCACTGGCGCCGGCCTTGGAGTTTATACTGGTTATCGCATTGCTCAGGGTATTGTAAAGCTTCAAGCCTATACCCACGTCATAAGTCTGGTACTGCCCGTCTTCCTCCAGCACAGTCTGGGTGCGGTTGAACAGATTCATGACATCGGTCGGATTATTCTGCAGAGCCTCGCGCAATTTGTCTTCGTCAATAGTCAGTTTCCCGTTATCCCTACTGCCGGTAACGTATTCCATGGTGTCTATGCCTATGGAACTCAGGCTCTGATACTTCAGATATTTGACATCCTGGGTGGGGCTGATAAGATTGGATTCAGCGGTGTAGGTGCCGGTACCGATACCCAGCTTCAGCGTATCTTTCAGGAACAGGTTGCCGTCAGCCACCACTTGCAAAGACGCATTGGCTCCTTTATCCGCCGTAGCCAGGGTAAAGCGGTTATCAGAGTAGCTGGCCACGATGCCGGTATCGGCAGTATCGGCGTTTATAGCATTTAATACGTCATTTATATCATCCGTGCTGCTGTCGAAGCTGTAGACATGATTCTCCCCGTCCTTGCCCTTAAGGGTAAAAGAAACGGTTCCACTAATTCCAAACTGCCCGGCCAGGGTTTCGGCATAAGAATTGATCTCGGATTTACTGCTCAGGGTGACTCCCGCTTCCAGGATCCTGACCGCATCACAGTTAGTCAGCATGCCGTTGGTCGTCATCCGGATATCCGACGCGATTGAGCTTAGCAGCGATTCACGGTTCATGATGCCCTTTTTAGCCAGCTCTTCCCATTTTTTTATCTGCTCTTCGCTCATCTCGTCTTTCTGGTCGTCGGTCAGGGGCTGGTACTTGTAACTGTGGCTGGATTTATCATACTCGCGCTGTTCGTTGAGCTTGACGTTTATGTTCTCCATCACTGCATTGTAGGCTTCCACAAAAGCCTTGATCTTGTCCACGGCGGCGTCAACATCCTGACTGATGGTGACGGTAACCGTATCTCCGGCCTTTTTAAGGTCAAAATTAATGTCGTTCAAAGTAAATTGGTTGGACTTGAATTCAATACCGGCAGCTCCGTCATAATCAATGGAAGCATTGGTCCCCCGGTATTCGCCTACATCCAGGCCCAGTTTCAAGGTAGTTTTCAGAAAAGAGTCGGCATCGGCTTCCACTTCTATTACCTCTTCGGCCCCCTTATCCACCGTAGCCAGCACGAAGCGGTTGCCGTCAGAGGAATATCCGGCGCTGATGCCGCTGGTTGAGGCATTGGCATTGATAGCGTCGACCACATCGTTTATGCTTTTGGCCGCCGTGTCAAAGCTATATGTATTGGAGACTCCGTCCTTGCCTTTCAGAGTAAAGCTTATGGTACCCGTCAGCCCGAACTGTTCCCCCAGGGTATCCTTATACTCGGCAATCTCAGAGGTACTGATGCGGGTAACCCCGGACATCAGGCTGTTGACCTTGATAACATGGGTACCGCTCAGAGCGTCAGAGGTGGCAGTAGCAGTGAGCACGGAATTGTTACTGCTTTCCACTTTTTTGCCGGTAAAAGTGGAGGGCAGCTTCAGATCAGCTATAGCATTACGGAAGGACAGCAGTTTAAGATTGGTCTCCCGGTAGCTGTCCCGCCGCCATTCCAGAATCTGTTTCTGCTGCTTCTGGCGGTCGATCTTGCTTACTTCAGCTTTGAGCATATCCTTAATTATGCTTTCGGTGTCCATTCCGCTTATTAATCCGCCTATGCGTATACTCATGAAAATTTTCCTCCCTACTCGGTTTTTTTACTATAATCCTTAAGCATCGGCAGCTGGTCTTTCAGTTTTTCCAGATTCTCCAGGGCCTTGCGGTTCTCCGCCTGTATTTCCTGGTAAAGCTCCTGGCGGTATATGCTTATATCCCGCGGCGCATTGATCCCTATCCTCACCGTATCACCCTGTATATCAATCACACTTATCTCAATGTTGTCGCCGATTATTATGGTTTCGCCTTTTTTCCTGCTCAATACCAGCATAGCTAACGCCCCTCGGCGGCGCTGGCCATCGGGGCCGGCTGTTCCTGCCGGAAAATACGGTGACGGGTAGTGTATTTGCTGCTGACCGCAATATACTGCATGGCTTTTCTATTTTCCGGGTTGATGATAATCGGCGCCAGAAGATTAGCGGTAGTTGATTTAAAATCATCCGGTACGGTAAGGACCACATATACCAGCATGGCATTATGGCTTGCGATTTCCAATTTTTTCAGTTCGTCATCAGCTATTTCGATTTCATAATCGGGGAAAAATACAAAGGGTTCCGCCAGCAGGAGACATAAATCCCGGCTGCGGACCGATTGCAGGTAATAAAACGGCCCCTTTTCCTCCATGGGCAGCAGCACAAACTGCTTTTCTTCTTCAAAGGCCGGGATGCCCTCAATAAAATCAAGGATACCATTTTCGTCGATTTCCAGCTCTCCCAGTAAAGCTGTCTGAATCTTCATTTTAATCTCCCTTCCGCCGGTCATATCACGTGTTAATTTTGAATTAACCTATCATGACTGCTGGGCCATACCCATATGGCACAGGCAGGCAACCAAGAATGAAAACAATCCAACGGTTCTGCTTTTTTTTGACGCGGAATTCAGGGAATTTGGAAGGAAGAACGCGGAGAGAACTTAATAAAATCTGCGTATTTCCCTAATATTCCGCGGGTTCCGCGTCGGATATTTCAGCTGCGGCTTATTTCATGCCTTGTGCAGGCGAACCATATTTTTCAGGCCACCGTGTTATAATTCTCACCAACATATCTGATTCGGGCATAGTTTTTCTGTCTTATATAGCCTTCCACCCGGCCCCGTTCCAGATGGGACTCCACCCGTCCTCGCCGGAGACTGGCGTTTACATCGGCCGGCCGGTAATCTATTTTCACCGGATGAATATCGAAACGAATATCCGGTCGTTGCTGGGGTATAGCCTTAACGTCAAAAACATGATCAGTATCCAAACAGGCCGCGGCAAGGTCTGCTACCGAGGTTCCTGTGATCTGCGCCAGGGCATTGCCTTCGTAAACGATCTCGTCCACTCCTTCACTGAAGGCGGATAAAGCCAGGGAAATCAAGTAATCCTTCAGGACCTCGGGCGATCTCAGACCGGCATCGGCAAAGCACTTGCTCTGGTCAATATGCAGATCCGGCCCGGGCGATTCCATAGCCAGCTGTGCCGGCTCGGTCTTTATCTCCACCCGGGGATGCACGGTGTGCATACGCAGAGCCGGCTCTTTGATGTTCAGCCCTATATAAGCGTACTGCTGGTGAATCTGTAAATGTACCATCAGCGGTTTCACCCCCGTTATTTATTGGGGAATCGTAGACTAGCTCAGGAAGTCCAGCAGGGTGGGCATTATTATTCGAGCTCCGGTAGCCAGGGCGGCCCGATATACGTTTTCCTGCATTTTCAGCTCCATAATAACTTCTGCCATATTCGCATCCTCAGTCTGGGATAACAAATCGGTCAGAGACTCCTGGGTTGATGTCAGCCGGCTCTCCTGCAGCTCCAGGCGGTTGATGCGGGCCCCCACGGTAGAACGATGATACAGAAGTTCCTGCATCCTGGTATCGGCTCCGGCTAACTGGTTTCCTACCTGTGGGAGTATCCCCGCCTGCACCTTATTGATCAGATCGTCCATATAGCCCAGTATGCCGGCCTGATATTCAAATTCCGCCGCTTCCGGAGCAGTGCCCAGGGTATTGGTCTGCAGGCTGAGGCTTCCGTCCTGGATCAGACCGGTTTCCTGATCCATGGTAAAGAAATGCAGATCGGTTATCTTATTATCCAGGAAACCCGAGTTAAAGGTGAAGCTGTGCGAACCATGGCCGATCTGCTCGCCATCCAGGTTATTAAAGCCGTATTCGGTGCTTACCTTTTGCGCATTGGGACCTGCGGCAGCAGCTGAAAAAGATATTACCGTCTTATCCCCGGCTACCAGCTGCGGGTTACGGGCATCTATCCCTCCCAGGGCATTGCCGCTGTTGTTCCATATCACCAGGTCGTCGCTAAGACCTATATCGGCAGCACTGATGGTGAAAATCGCCTCACCGGCCCCGGCCTCCATATTAAGCTCCACATCGTTCAGGCTGATTTCCTTATGCTGCCCGTCCAGGGTATATACATGCCCCTTGATATCCGCCGTTACCGTAGATACGCCGTGGTATTCCCATTCAGTTCCGTTAAAGGTCGCCGGCGCAGGTATATATTCATTACCTTGGGCGTCGTAGAGTTTGCCCAGGCCATTATCCAGTTCCAGGGTATCTCCGGCCGCCGCCGGGGAGCCGCTGGTATCTATAGTAACAGTTATTCCCCCGCCCGCACTGCTGTTATAAGTGGCGGAAGTTATGGCTCCTCCAGTATAACTGAAGTTTCCGGTCAGGTCGTCGCCGTCGTTCAACGGTATCAGATTGCCGCTGGCATCTTTGCGATACAGGGGCTGGTCCACCGTAAAGGTCAGGCCGTTGGCGTCGCTGCCGGACTGGATAAAGAAGTGAGGCGCACTGTCGACCTTTTTTACCTCAATGGCCAGTGACCCGCTATAGCTGGCATCAGTAGCGCCGGCCCCGGTCCCGGCCCCTAAGGTGGCAGCCGTTTGGGCATTTTCATAGAAAAAACTTTTGTTCTTAGCCACTGCCTGCAGATAGCTCTGAGATTCAATAGCGGTGGAGTTGCCAAAAGCGCCTATTTCAGTACTCAGCTTGTACTGTCCTTCTCTCAAGTTATAACCGGTAAGCTTACTGATGCCTGAGGCAGCATCCATAGCTTTGTTAAATTCCATCCGCCCCATGAAGAATTCTACCATCTGGGGTATATTAATAGCGGTTGTAACGCCTATGCCCACTTCTACCTCCAGGATATCCTGGTTTCCCCGCCAGAGACCGTCGTAGAAGGGAGATTCGGTTACATTGGTGCCGGCAAAGATATACTTACTGCCATAAGTACTGTTGGCGATAATCTTAATCTGCTCGTTTAACTCCTTCAGCTCCTTGGCCACGGCGCTATGGGCATCAGGATCATTGGTTCCGGTAGCGGCCTTTACCACCAGTTCCCTGGCTTTCTGCATGATCTCATTCACACTGGCCAGGGCGGCGTCGGTTGTTGCCAGGAAGCTTACCCCTTCGTTGATATTGGTCAGATATTGCTCGCCTTCGTTTAAGTTAGTGCGTAAACGCAGGGACTTTACCAGCCCGGCCGGGTTATCCGAAGGGCGGTTTATTTTTTTTCCCGTGTATAGTTGGCGCTCGAATTCATCCAACCGGTTCATATTGATATTAAGATTTCTTCTCAATTCATTAGTGAGCATCTTGTTGGTTATACGCATTGCTATCCCTCCGGAATACTCATTTTAAATTAACTACCTACCCACTACGCCCATGCGGTTGATAATTACATCAATAGCTTCATCAATACTGGTTATATAGCGGGCGGCAGCATTATAAGCATGTTGAAACTTCAGCATGTTGGTAATTTCTTCATCCATCGAAACCCCGGATACCGATTCTTTTTTATTCTCCAATTCACTTAAGAGCAGTTCCTGATTGTTGATCATGCGCTCGGCTTCCTGGCTTAATACGCCGGTATCGGCCGCCACCGAGCGCCAGAAATCATCGGTGGTGACGTGCTGCACCATAAAAGTCTCAATATCCTCGGTCTGACCGGCGTAAGGATAATAGGAGGAAAGGAAAGCCGCCGGCTCCCTGGACCCCAGGGCACCCGAAGTACTCAGGCCTATAGTGCCGTTATAGCTGTCGCCATAGTTCTTACTCAGGGAATTGGTATTTAAAGTATAAAACTTGAGATCAATATCGGTCCCGTCCAGCGCATTGCCGTTGAACACAAAACGGTGACTGCAATCCCCGGGCTCGTTATAGTTATAGTTGTAGGAAATATCCAGTTCCTGATAAGGTATGCCGTTGTTGGCAGCGGTTACGTTGAACACCGCTTTATCGCCTACCGTAAGCTCACCCTTGCTCAGCTTGGCCAGATCCAGGTTGTCGGTGCTGAAGGTTACCGACCCTATGGTGAAGCTGGTTTCATTTCCTCCATAGGTGAGGGTAAAACTTCCCGGCAGCACCGCTGTATAATTGCCGTCCCGGTCATATTCGTGGGAATAATAATTATAAGTAACCTGACGGGTAATAGTGTTGACACTGGCGACCTCCAGCATTATCGACGCGTTGACCTGACAGTTGGGATCCACATTTACCGAAGCGCCATTGAATATGTTGCCCGCACTGCCCTGCAGGTACTGCTGCAATAGCCGTACCATGCCGTTATCGACTCCGGAAGTTCCCACCTCGGTGTTAACCGCGTACTCTCCCTGCTGGAGTCCCTCCGACCTCACGTCACTGATACCGGTGTCCGGGAAAATTACCTCCAGGGAGCGGGAGCTGTCCGAGCAAAAGACCAGCTCATTGCCGGTACCGTTTTTGCCTTCGCAGCGCACCGTGACCGCTAATCCCGCTTCATCCAATTTAGCCTGCAAATCATCCACCAGGGCTTGCATGTCCTTATAGTTGGCGGGCGGCTCCAAAGTAATATCCACCGGCAGTCCGCCCGCGCCTATCCGCAGGGTAAAAGGCTGATGGTACGCAGGATTGCTTTCATCAAAGACAATATCCAGCCCCTCGGTACGTACCGCATAATTGTAACCATTCAGGTTATGCTTCAGCTTCGCAATCTTTAAGGCATTGGAGCCATCGCCAAAATTAGTCTTTTCATACTCACCGTCACTATTTTTATCCCAGGTTCGATGGGTAGCGGCGGCAATATTTTTTACGTCATTTTGAATATCCATATTTACGCTCATAAATTCAGCCCAGTTTTCTAAAGTCAGCGGGTCCTGGTCGGGCATAACGAAAAAGTCGCTGCCGTCCGGTACCGCCGTCTTGTTGTTCAGACTGAATCCGCCCCGGTGGATTTCATTGATCTTAACTACCAGGGTTTTGGCCAGGGCATTTAAATCGTCAATCATATTGGGAATAACTTCACGATACTCCGAAGGGTCGGCTTCCTGAGGATTGTTGGTACGGCCCCGGGCGTCCAGCAATCCTCGCAGCTCACCGCCGGCAATCTTGGCTCTGATCCCGGTATCGCTCCATACCACCATATGCATGCCTTCATCATCTTTGACTGTACTCAGGGTATTATAACGGTTTCCCTCCACCAGGATACGATCGCCCAGCTGCACTGCCACCATGTTATCTTTATCATTATATATCTTTACATCGGCCATCTGGCTGAGCTCATCCAGGAGCAGATCCCTCTGGTCCAACAGGTCGTTAGGCTGCTTTCCGGATACGCTGATGGCAAGTATCTGCTGGTTGAGGTCGGCCAGGTTAACAGCTATGTCATTTATTTCTTTTACCTTTATGGCTACCGAGGCATTGACGTCCTGCCGCAGTTCTACCAGCTGGCGGTAGGTGTGATTAAAAGTGTCGGCCAGGGCCATACCTCTTTGGGCCACCACCGAACGCAACGCCGAGCTTTCAGCGTTTATTGATAGGTCCTGCCAGGATTCCCAGAACGCATCCATAACTGATCTTAAGCCGTCTTCGGAAGGTTCATTCAATATAACTTCAAGCTTAGACATGGTCGACTGCATTTCCGTCCAATAACCGGCTGTTTTGGCTTCATTCCTGATTTGGGCGTCCACGAAAACATCCCGTACCCTATTGATAGCGGTAATATCCACCCCTGTACCCAGTTGCCCGGCTTTGCCCGATTGGATCACGGACGGCGCATGCCAGGGGCTGGTGGTGACAATATTCGGCACCTGCCGGGTGTAGCCGGGTGTATTGGCATTAGCCATATTATGGCCGGTAACGCTCAATGCCATTTGATGCATGAGAATAGCACGCTTGCCGATTTCAAGGCTAAAGAAATTTGACATCTTATTACCCCTTTAATTAATTTTGAATTATGGGTTTTCTGACGCGGAACCCGCGGAACTTTTAGGGAATTTTATTTATATAACAACTTTTCTTCCTCGGAATAAAGCACTTTACGTCTCACCGCAATATCAGAACCAAAATTTATTAATAACCCTACTTTTAACCCAGTAGCTTTCAGATAATTAACTAATTGGGTTTCATGAATTTTAGATAATTCAATAACAGATTTGACTTCTACGATTATCTTCTTTTCCACAAAAATATCAGCAATATATTCGCCTACTATTGTTCCTTTGTAATAAACCTTAATCGGGTACTGCTGTAATACATTTAATTCGTTATCACCCAATTCCTTTACTAAAGCGTTTTCGTAGACTTTTTCCAGGAATCCGGTTCCCAATGAATAATAGACCTTATGGGCACAGCCAATAATTTTCTCGCTTAAATCATTATATAAAAAAGATTTTTCTGCGTTTTCCATATTATTTCCGCGTCCTTCCGCGTCTAAGAAATTAGATTTTCTTGTCCAGCAGGTTCTTTATGGCATAGTTGGCTTCGCCGGCCTGGATGCCTTCGTTTGAGTAAGTTCCGGCCACATCGTCGCCCAGTACGGCTTCAATGACTTTTATATAATCAAGGGATTGTTCAATCAGTTCATTATTATGGACATTGATCGCCCGGAGACGGCTTAGATTATATTCCAGGCGGGTAATAGCCTTTTCCAGTTCAGGGTAACAGGAAGGATAGCTTTCCTTGCCCTTCTGCAAAATTTCCCGGGCGGATAATTCATCGGCACTTATTCCCCAGCCCCGGCCGATTTGCTCCTGTAATTTAAAGCGGGCACCTTCGATTTTTTCCAGATTGGATACAATGATGCCCTCTTTATGAATCATACTATCCAGTTCCTTAACTTGGCCCATAATTATCAGTTGCTGCTTCTCCTGCCCCACTTCAGCCAGTTGATCCAGCACCTGGTTCATGGCGTCAACCGTGCGGGCAAAATCCAATAGCAGGGATTCCATCAACATCACCGCCTTCTATATCAACTGGTCAACGATAGCTCTGGCAATCATCTTTTCCGCCACTTCATCATCGGTTACCGCATAGGTTCCGCTTGATATCTCTTCCTGCAATTGGTTCACTTTGTCCAGGCGAATATCTTCAGCCTGTTTTACAGCCTGCATAGCCCGCTGTTTGATGCGGCTTTCATTGGAAATGGCCAGTTCATCATTTTTCCCGGCTATTTTACCGAACTGCTTTTTATCCACTTTATTGGCACCCTCATTGCCGTAGATTTTCAGCAGATTCTGTACCTGAGTCCCGGAAATAATCATTAGTCTCCCCACCTTACTAGTCCTCGTTCTATGAAGTATTGTCGCAGAAAAAACGAAGGGGCTTAATGCCCCTTACAGTTAATTATATTTTAAATACTTGGTTTATCTTCATCTTACTTATGTATTCGCTATAGTTTGCTTGCTGTTGACCGGTCCGTCGAACTACTCCCCTGCCTAATTATGACTGTTTCAGAATACAGCATTTTACAAATCCTCTCCCTCTCCTTTAATGTGCATCCTCTCTTTCCCTTTGCCCCGGGGTTTTACTTCCGGTTCGGGTGCCTGCACCTGACGGACAGGAGGGATGAGGCCCTTGATTTCCGCCCCCAATTTTTTTAAACAGGTCTCACAGAATCTTCCGCTGGGAATAGTTTTGCCGCAGCGCTCACACATGGTGGTATAGGATAGACCTCGGGAAATCAATCTGCCGTCACGAAGAAACTGGAGAATCTTATCTTCATCTATCTCTGTTGCTTCGGCCACTTCGGACACACTGGCACCGGGATGTTCACGAACATAACGACGGACAACCGCGTAATCATCATCTTCTTTTTCCAGACATTTATTGCAAATGTCCCTCCCCTGATAGGCAAAAACTCTTCCGCAGATAGGGCAATTTCTGAGATCAGGCGCCATGTTATCAACCTCCCTGCTTAGAAATAACTAGAAACCAATGCCGGTAGCCCAGGTGATTACGCAGACCCGGGCAGCTTCGGCTTCCAGCAGCGTGCGGGTGCACTCTTTGCTGGTAGAACCGGTAGTATACACATCATCTACCAATAATATATTCTTTCTATATATTTTACCACTATCCTGTACCACAAAGGCACAAAGTAGATTTTTTTCCCGCTCTTCTTTGCTCAATTCCCTTTGGGCCGGGGTTTCTTTTACCCTTTTTAAAACGCCGGCATTCATTTTAAGCCGAAGCTCCTTGCCGATCTGGCGTCCCAGCTCTTCAGTCTGGTTAAATCCCCTCTGTTTCAGGTGGGCATAGGAAGCAGGCACCGGAACAATCAGATCAATAGGCCAGAAGCGCGGTTCCTCTCTTATCACCTGAGCCATCATATGTCCCATCCTTACCGCCAGATGGCGCCGGCACATAAATTTAAGCACCTTGATCGCGATACGGTAAGGTTCATCATAAGGTCCTACCGCCCTGGCGATGTCAAATAGCGGCGGGGTGCTGCGGCACTCTGCGCATAACCCCGTTCCTGCTTCCAGGTATTTACCACACTTATCACAAATCGGCAGACTTTCCCGCATCAGCTGCAGATTATTTTCACATTCCCCGCACCAGGGGCATCTGGTGCTGTATCGGCCTGCCTTCCGGCAAATGCAGCAGGCCTGTTGAGGAAAAATAATATCCATTATTAAGTTCTGCATATGAACACCTCGGCTTAAAATATACTCGCTTCCATTGTGGCCCTGTCAATGGGCAAGTAAATAAAAATAATCGTATGAACGCTTTGGCATCATCATCCATACGACTAATTTAATGACAGTATAACATAAGTTGTTAAGATTTATATAAATTTTGGCTGAACCGCCTGTTTTTTGCAGCAGAATAACCAATACAATTGCCCGAATGGTCTAAATAAAATTACGTCCCAAATTGTAATATATTATGGAAGGATTTTTTCTGACCAGACTTTTCATAAAAACCCGATGCAGCTGTTCATTATGGGGAGCGACAGCATGGATGATCAACCTGTCCCGGGTTTGAAGATGCCTCAGTATCTTCCTTATGGTGATCTCAATATCATCTTCATCCCTCAGGTAAATATTAACATCGGTATAATCGGAGGTATTCCCATATCTGCTGGCTGCTATCATAACCAGCATGATCGCCATCCATATGGCGAAACTCAGAACTTTAAGCAAAATGACCACAAAAAAACCTCCTCTTAGCCGCTTAATGTATAATATGCAGGCTGGAGGCTACTTGAGTACTGTTTTAAGGTTGTGGTCAGGAAAACTGGTTATAATATATCTTATCTAAGCCTCATCACTGACAATATTGTTCTTCAAACAATAGACTGCCGCCTGGGTGCGGTCTTTTACTCCCAGTTTGCGGAAAATATTGGTCAGGTGGTTTTTAACGGTTTTTTCACTGATAAACATAGCTTCTGCCATCTCTTTATTAGTATGACCCTTGACCAGCAAGGTCAGCACATCCTTCTCTCTCTTAGTCAGGCGTATATCGTTCTTCTTCTTGTCGTTGCGGGCCAATTCCCGTACCAGGCGATTGGCCACCCGGGGATGGATAACTACTTCGCCCTGCATCACCCGGTTTATGGTGTCGATCAGCTCGCTGCCGGCCACATCCTTCAGCACATAGGCGGAAACCCCGGCTCTGACCATCTCCACTACTTCCTCGTCCTCGTAAATAGTCAGGGCAATCACATGGATGGACGGGAGCTCCTTTTTAATTACCCGGGTAGCCACAATACCATCGGTACCGGGCATATTGACATCCATCAGAATAACGTCCGGCTTTTCCTTGCGGGCGATATTGATGGCGCCCTGTCCGTCGCCAACTTCGGTAACTATCTCTATATTCTCGTTCAGTTCCAGTAGTTTTCTTAAACCTTCTCTAACCAGTACATGGTCGTCAGCTATTAAGACCCTTATTTTATCCAACTTCGGCCTCCCCTTCCAACGGCACTGTTATAATTACCTGGGTACCTGATCCCGGTGTTGAAATGATATCAAGCTTTCCTCTAAACAGGCTGACCCGCTCCTTCATACCCAGAATTCCATAGCTCTCTTTATTTCTGCTGGCATCCAGATCAAAACCCCTTCCTTCATCTCTGATTACCAGAGTAAGTACCTTGCCATTATCCTCAAGTTTAACCATAGCCCGCTTAACCCCCGCATGTTTGCGGATATTGGTTATAGCTTCCTGCACCAGCCGGAATAACGCAATCTCCAGAGACAGCTCGTATTGCCTTTCCTGTCCTATTTGCAAGAACTCAATGGTAAAATTATACTTGGCTTCATAATCATTAAAATAATCCGTCAGGGTCGTACTAAAACTATTTTGATGCAGCAAAGAAGGCTTCAGGTCAAACATAATGCGCCGTATATCGGCCAAAGTTTCCTTTCCCATATCTTTGACATTATCAATCTCGCTATAAATACTCCTGACATCCTGGTCCCATAACCTTTGCATCAGATCCAGCCGGATCAACATCCCGGCCATACTTTGGGCGGGACCGTCATGCAGGTCCCGGGCTATTTTCCTGCGTTCGGCTTCCTGGGATTCAATTATCCAAGTAACCATCTGCTGCTGCCGGTATGATTCCTCAATGGTATCATATATTTTTTCGACATTTCCACGCAAAATCTTTAGTGCCAGACCGGTATTTTGTAAAAAATTATTGGCCTTCAGTCCTATTTCTTTAAACTTTTTAATCTGACGATTTAATTCATCCCGGCGACGGCGCAAATAAACCTCATTTTGCCGAAGGTCAATCAACTTCACCTGCAGTTCCCGGGCTTTTTCATAGGCCTCCTGTATATGTTCCTGGGAATAAGAAAGGAAATCGCGGCTTACATCCATAAGCCGCAATCGGGCATAGCGTTCCATTTTTTCAAATTTATCCACTTCCAGGATAACCTGTCGGGTCTGCATCTCAACTTCCTCCAGGTCTAATTGCAGAGAGATATAAATGTCATTGCATTCCTCGGCAATATCAAAAATATCGTCGCGGCCATGCTCCAGGGTCTCCATCACTTGCGCTAAAATCTTATCCAGTTGGGTAAGCTGCTCCGGCTGTTCTTCCCCGTTCAGGCAGTTGTCATCTTTACCCATACCAAAGTCCCTTCCCCAATCAGTCCGTCAGCCCCAGGCTGCGGCCGACCTCTTCCTGAATAGCCTCCATCATACTCTTATCGCCGGCTTCCACATAGACCCGAAAAAGCGGTTCGGTACCTGAGGGGCGAACCAGTACCCAGCTGCCGTCTTCCAGCACTATCTTACTGCCTTCCACCCGGCTCAAGGAATCAACCTTAAGTCCGGCCACCGTTTTGGGAGAATAATCAGCTATCTTTTCCAATATCAAATTCTTATCTTCATTGCTGACTTCTATATCGGTACGGCGGCTCTGTACCGTGCCATATTCGTTCGTCAGGTCCCCGCTTGATTCCTCCAGGCTCTTGCCGTTATAAGCCACCATTTCCGCTGCCAGCAGGCAGGCCAAAATACCGTCCTTTTCAGGAATATGCCCAAAGATACTGAGCCCGCCGCTTTCCTCCCCGCCCAGCATACAGGCCTTATCCCGCAAAGCCTCACCGATATACTTAAATCCTACCGGGGTTTCTATAACACTCAGGCCATTTTTCCTGGCAATCCGGTCCAGCATATGAGTGGTGGCCAGGCTTCTGCATACCGGTCCGCGGAAGCTGCGGGTCTTTATCAGGTGATCCAGTAAAAGACTCATAAAGCGGTTGGCATTAATAAATTCTCCATTCCGGTCAATTATGCCGAAACGATCCGCATCACCATCCAGGGCTAAGCCCAGATCAGCCTCGTAAGCCAGGACCGCCCGGCGCAAATCACCAAGATTGCCCGCGGTAGGCTCAGGCAGATTACCGCCGAAAAAAGCATCCCGGTAATTATTAATAGCCCTTACCTCACATCCCAGCTCGGCAAGAATTTGATCAAGATAGCCGATCCCGGCGCCGAACATGGGATTTACCACCACTTTTAAAGGCTTTTGCCCGAAGTATTCACCCTTTATCAACTTCAGCAGGTGGCTGCGATATTCGCGTTCTATTTCACATTCTTCATATAAACCCAGTTTAACCGCTTCCGCCAGATCCAGCTCATAGACTTTACCCTCGCTTAAAACCCGGTTGACTTCCTTTTCAATAACATCCGTGATATCAGGCAGAGCCGGGCCGGCATATTCCGGTATAAATTTGATTCCCGAATAATAATAAGGATTATGACTGGCCGTTATCATTATGGCCCCGCTGGTTTCTTTTTCCCAAACGGTGAAAGCCGTAACCGGAGTCGGACCAGCCTTCTTGAGCAGAATCACCTTGATTCCGTTTCCTGCCATCACCCGGGCGCACTCCTGCGCAAATTGCTCCGCCATAAAACGGTTGTCGCAACCTATGACAATGCCCTTTTTCCCTAGATTATTGCAGTTTATATAACTGGCGATTCCCTGTGTCACCGCTCGGCAATTGGCAAAAGTAAAATCCTTGGCAATAATTGCCCGCCAACCATCAGTTCCAAACTTTATGGGCGCCATCAATATCCTCCTTAAAGAACTGTACTAAGGTTTTGCCCTTGTTACCATCACCATCATAATAAGTTATCCTGTTAATACTTGTCAAAGCATGCTACAGACTAATAGCGGGCAAATACAGGGACGTCCTTCCCAACATGAGGACGTCCTTATCGCAGCAGTACTTTTCCAGCATTTGCTAGCCAAGAACGTCCCCCGGTTTGCTCCCTCTATTTGCCATCAATTCAGCTGGCGCCTACCCGCACATACAGAAAATCAGTCGCCACTTTCGCTATCCTGCGGGCGGCCCTGCCATCTCCATAAGGATTTATGGCCCGGGCCATTTTTTCATATGCGGCCGGATCACTGAGGAGGGTATAGGCCGCCTGGTAAATACGCTGCCGGTTGGTTCCGGTCAGTTTTACCGTGCCTGCTTGCACCGCTTCCGGCCGTTCCGTAGTATCCCTTAAAACCAGCACCGGTTTACCCAGCGACGGAGCCTCTTCCTGCAAGCCGCCGGAATCGGTCAGCACCAGATAGCAGCGATTCATCAGATTGGCAAAGGGCTCATAGTCCAGCGGTTCTATGAGGTGAAAGCGTTCCTTTTGACCCAGCATCTCCAGCGCTACATCCCTGACCACCGGATTTTTATGCACCGGAAATACCACTTCCACGTCCGGGAATTCATCAACCAGGTCAATTAATGCCTGGTAGATTTGCCGCATAGGTTCGCCCCAGTTTTCCCGCCGGTGGGTAGTAACCAAAAGAATACGCTTATGCAGATCAATTTCTGCCAGTTCCGGTGCGAAGCTGTAATCGTCGCGCACCGTATCCAGCAAAGCGTCAATGACAGTATTACCTGTCACCCAGATTTTAAACTGGGCGGTGGATTCAGCCAGCAGATTCTCCCGCGAGGTATCGGTAGGAGCAAAGTGCAGCTCCGCCAGCCTCCCGGTCAAAGTGCGATTGATCTCTTCCGGGAACGGCGAATACTTATTGCGGGTACGCAGCCCGGCCTCCACATGCCCTACCGGTATGCGCAGATAAAAAGCGGCCAGGGCGGCGGCAAAGGTGGTGGTGGTATCGCCGTGAACCAGTACCAGATCAGGCTGTTCCTTTTCCAGTATAGTTTTCATCCCGCCCAGAACCCCTGCGGTTATAGTGAAAAGATCCTGCTTCTCTTTCATCAGATCCAAATCATAATCCGGTTTTATCTTAAACAGGGTCAGTACCTGATCCAGCATTTCCCGGTGCTGGGCCGTTACACAGACTATGGTATTGATGTCCTTAACCTTTTTTAATTCCTTAATGACCGGAGCCATCTTAATCGCCTCCGGCCTGGTTCCGAATACTACCATCACTTTTCCCAAATGCACAGTATTACCTCCATTGAGATCAGATTGGGATGACGGATGAGGTCGACATGGGGACGGTCTTCTTAGCAGCCTTATTCTTTCTTTAACATGGATATCGGCAGGATATCGGTTATCTTAAATACCAGGCAGTTTTTTAAGGGGAAGGCTGCATAAGGAGTAGCTTCCAGGCGTTTTTTGATCCGTTCATAATACTCGCCTTCCGCCTGGTCTTCCTTAAGTTCCACATATACCCTTATGCCGTCCTTGGTCTTTTCATTATCAGTCAGCAGCACCATAAACACACCCTTACCGGTCTCCTGCAGATTGGCATAAGTCCGGTCCGCTCCGAAACGGGCGCAGATTATGGTTTCGTCATCAATCATCTCCAGTACGGAAATCACAGCAATATTAACATTATACCCTTTATCCGTCGTACTCAGAGTGGTGGATATATAATTGGCGTTCAGTAAATCCCGGGCCTTTTCCCGCAGCGATCTTTCCATCCCATATCCCCCCATATAATATCTTTAGCCCATAGTAATATATCAGACCGGGTAAGTCAAAATCGTTCAGGGGGACTCACTGCGGTGACGGGTAAGCACAAGGACTGTTCCCTGGCATTTTTACCAGGCTATGTTTAGGTTCAGGCGTCCCTGCTGGGGAGGCTCCACTTCCAGCCGGACCATGCCCTTTTTAATCTCATAGAGCCGGTCATTGATGGTTACCAGCCCTTCGGCGGGCAATTTACTGCCGGCATACCAGAAGTAGAGGGTCATGAAGGATTTTTCCCCCGGCTTAAACTCGGGCGGCACCGCCGTAATCAAATATTGGTTGTCTGCCGGCCGGTCAGGGGCTTTGCCTCCTAAATCAGATAGAACCTGCAGGGTATACTGGGAGGTCTTTAAATCATATTCACTCAGAGTAGCCGAACTGTAGACCACTACTTCCCATATGCCCGGCAGCGGCTGGCTGTAAGGCATATTGACCGAAGCGGTTATCTGGGAATCACCTACCCCGGCGTACTGGCTTATTTCCTGCTTACCCCGGGGAGATATAACATGCATCCGCACCCGTCCTTTATCTCCCGACAGGAGTTTAAAACTCAAGCTGGTCATGTTTTCCGGCACCTTGAAAAAATAGCGCTTAAACTGCCCGGCCGAGAGCTCGTTTTTCACCTCGAACTCTTTTTCCCCGCCTTTACCCAGCTCGTAGGGTATAATCACCGTTTGCAGCACCGCCACATCCCATTCCGGCGTATCGTACTCATCAGCCAGCAGGAAAGTGCTGTAAAGACCCGGTTCCTGCAGTTCCTCATATTTTATATCAACCGACCTCTCACCCCGGGCGGGTACCTGCAGCAGATACTGCCCCGGCTTTACCCAGGCTGCCAATCCGCCTATGGATAAATCTTCGTTCTCATCCCCATTATTAATTATATTTAAGGTCAATGCTTCCGGCATCAAACCCCGCGAGTAAAAACCGCGGCCTTGGCCCAGACCCGGACTATACTGCCGGCCGGATAAACTGCCGCCTTTTTCCTCCATATCCTGCAGCGCATCCCAGGCCTTCAGGAGATTCACTGCCCCCAGGCCCTGTTCCACCACTTGAAAATCAGGCAGGGGTTCAGCCCCGGCCAGCAGAGCCCGGCCAACGGAGCGGCCATCATGGATATAGAGTTTGTGGGCGCTGGCATCCAGCAACAGCGCCGCCGCCCCGGCTAAATGGGGAGCAGCGATACTGCTTCCTTCATCCAGGCGATAAGGCTGGCCGGTCCACAGAGGATAGGTGGACACCGCATTCCCGGGGGCCAGCAGCAGCGGCGCCGCCGACCCGTCGGCAGCCGGACCGCTGGAGCTGAAATACCACAGCGTAGGTTTTTCCACCCACCAGCCATAATCGGTATTCCACATTTCCGGAGTGGCGTAAGCGCCTACACTGATAATATTATCCAGCGAAGCCGTTTCGGCCACCGTCCCCAAACCCGGGCCATTATTGCCTGCCGCCATGCATATCAGCATGCCGGAGGCCTTCTCAATATTAGCCAAAGCTTTAGTCAGAGATTCCATTTCCGGTTTTTTGACCTGATATTGCCCCATACTTACCACGGCAACTTTGGCTCCCCGATCCGCCGCCAGGCTCAGGGCGCTCTCGATTTTTTTCAAACTGGCGGTACCGCTGCGGTCCATCACCTTAATGGGCAGAAGCTGGGCATCGGGAGCCACGCCCTGAATCTTTCCCCGGGCTGCGACTATACCCGCCACTTCCGTACCATGTCCCAGCAGGTCAAAGCCCAACCGGGCATATTCCCCTTCCGGAGATAATTCGGCCAGCAGGAAGTTGAAGGTTCTATTTCCATCTCCCTTAAGCTCCGCCACCTGGCCTGCTCTGGTATACTTCTCCAGCGAGATCTGGTCATTTACCTCCCCATCAAAGTCAGTATCTATATACAGGGTATCAAATGTATCGCGGTTCTTATCCGCCGTCGCCACCATAAGCAATCGTTTATTGCCTAAGCCAGCCTCGGCCGGTAAGATACTGAGATCCAAATAGCCGTATCTATACACATCAGCCAAATTCCTGATATCGCTGACATCCACTTGTTTATCGCCGATCGGCAAATATCCGTTGGGAGCCTTAGCGGCAGTTAAATTCACCAGGCCTTCACTGGTCAGATCAATAAAATCAACGATCTTGCGATAACCCTCGCCCGTACCCTGCAAATCAGGATGTCCGGGGTCAATCCCACTGTCAATAACCGCCACCAATTGACCGCGCCCGGTGGCTCCTGTTTTTTCTGCAAATGAGGTCGCCTGCATGGCCTCCCCGGTAGTTTGGAGGCTGATTTCGGGGTGTTCCAAAACTGATGATCGGGTTTTAGCTTCATCAAGCTCACCGTCAACGGTTAACTGCACCATATTACTATCTGGCAGAGGAGTTTTATCCTGGTCGGGGAGAGAAAAAGTGTGCAGGTTAAACTCACCCTGGACGTACTGGTTACTCAAAAAAAGGTAGGCTAATTTGCCTTCCGGATCAAGGCTGAAATAGCCCTTGACCGGCAGGTCCAACTGAGTAAGCGGCTGCCTCTGCCCTTCGGCATAAGCTACGAAATGGGCTGATAGCTCAAATACTTCCTCCCGGCCGTTTATTAAAATCGCAGCTCTCTTCAAAGGCAGGTCAATCTCTTGCAGAGTTCCGTAAAAATGGAATTCTTGTCCCTGTAAAGCCAGGAATTGTTCCAGTAAAACGGCCACCTCCGCCCGGGTCAGATTCTGTCCCGGCCGAAAGCTGTTATCGGGATAACCATGCAGCAAAACCTTGGCTACAGCGTAATCAATAGATTTTTGCGCCCAGGAGGATATAGCCTGGCTGTCGGCAAAACCGGCCGCCGGCAAGTCGTCCAGCTCAACTCCCAGGCTGCTTACCAGCATAGTGACCGATTCCTCGCGGCTGACAGGAATATTAGGGTAGAAATATTTTCTACCATCGCCATGGGCAATATTAAGTTCACGGGCCAGCTCAATATAGCCGCGGGCCCAATGATTGGCGGTATCAAGGAAATAAGATTGTCCCTTTAATAACTGCTGGGCTTCCGCGCCTTTGCCTAAAGCATTGATTATAATGGTAACCAGCTCGCCCCGGGTTATATATTGTTCCGGACCATAGCTGCCATCCGGATACCCGCTGATCAACTGGCGATTCTGCAGGTAGTCGATCTGAGGACGCGCCCAGTGCTGGCGGGTATCGGAAAAAGCATACGCCGCCGACAGGTTGCAGTTTATAAAAAGAACGATCAGCAACCCGGCAAGATATGTATTTTTTCTCATATAAATCCTGCCTCTTAATATTATTTGATCTGTAATTTCAAGAAATCGTATTTTTTATCTAAATATTCAATACGCAAACTACAAGTCCAAACTTTCAGTTTTTTATTTATAAATTAGAGGCGGATCAATCCAAATTTTAAATTATAACAGCTCTGTTTGGATGCATAAATATGCAGGAGCCGTCAGACGGAGCCTAAGAATTAGAAATCACCCCTATTTCCCCCAGCGGCAACCGCTGGCCGTCGGCAAATTTCATGGTGTCATGGACCACCAGCCAGTATTCCCCCTTTTCCAGAGGCTCAAGCGGATAACAGCCGAAGGTGTCGGCGTCAACCAGCTTCAGCTCCGTCTTGATCCTGGCTCCGCTGGCGGCATTGATCAATTCAATATTAAAGTCATTCACATATTTCTCATTAAGCGCCGCCTTCATATCCACAATAATACCGTTCTGCCCGGAAAGTTCCCCGATATACTCATAGTCCGGATAATAGAAAGACCATCTATGCTCCCGCTGGGCGGCGCTGAGCTCAGTCCATCCCGAATTATTCCCGTAATAGACCGGCGATTCGCCGATGCCGTCCACGATATCGGCCCAGGCCTGCCAGTAACGAGCCTGGCGCAGCGTCCGGCAATCTACCGCCGCCTGGTAGCGGTTCAGGTCCAAAGCTATCATACTGCCATGAAGAGGATCACGGTTATCGCTAAGCAATAAATCAGCCGCCGCCAGCCGGTTTTCATCCTCCACCTCAATATCCGGCTTTATACCTATCTTATTGATCTCCCCGCCGGCCGGCGAGTAGAAACGGGCTACCGTTATTTTTAATTTATCGCCGTTGGACAGGGGGAAAATCTGCTGTACCGTACCCTTGCCATAAGTTTTCTTTCCCAGCAACAAAGCCCGCTGGTTATCCCGCAGAGCCCCCGCCAATATCTCCGCCGCACTGGCGCTGTATTCATCCTGCAGCAGGATCAGCGGTCCTTCGGCCGCCACATCGGCGGGAGGGGCCACATAAGCCTCGACCACATCTCTTTCCTCCACCAGCACGGTGGGCTGGGCTCCTATAAAAACCCCGGCCATATCAATAGCCGATTCCAAATAGCCTCCCGGATTGCCCCGCAAATCCACGATCCATTTGTCAGCATCCTTTTTCTGCAGACCTTTTACCGCCGCTTTCAATTCGTCGGGAGTGCGCTGGCCAAAATCATCTATGCCCAGATAACCCACCTTATTATCCAGCATCTGGGCGTGAACCGTCGGCACCTCCACATTATCACGGGTAACATTCACGGTCAGCAGCTGTTCTCCCCGCTTCACCGCCAGCATTACCGTACTGCCGGTGGGTCCGCGCAATACTTCCATCGCCTGATCAGAATCCAGACCTGCCAGTGAAGTCTCACCGGCCGCAGTTATCACATCATCCTGTTTGAGCCCCGCCTTCTCGGCCGGAGAACCTTTTATCACCGACACTACCTGAACCCCGTCGCTGCCCATAGCTATGTATATGCCCACTCCGGAAAAATTCCCGTCCAGAGAATCCCGCTGCTCCTGATATTCCTCCTGGGTAAGGTAACGGGCATGAGGATCGCCCAAGCGTTTAAGCATCTCCTTTATCGTAGGGGCGGTCAGTACCTCCTGCGATACCGGCTCCACATAGTTATCCTTTATGATTGATTGAACCTCGGATATAATATCCGGCGAATCCGCCCATGCAGGGCAGGCCCAAACCTGAATCAATATTAAGGCCAGAAAAAAATGAACTATACCTCTTTTTACCATATTCGTCCTCCATTTTCTGAAAGTCATCCACCCTATTTGTATTTACGCAATTATTCCATAAATATTACTGCATACCTTTTCCCGTCCCCGTCTCCTCCATAATTTTCTTTACTTTGTAATACCTTAGTAATATAATAAAAAACGAATTGACCAGCGGGTCGGAAATGGGGTGGTAACATACTTAACCCGTTTAATAATGGGATTATTAATCATTCTACACCAATTTTATATACTTGTTTACTATAAACAAATTTATCCTGTCAAACTTATCATATCTGAATTTATTAATATTGAGGAGGATTTTGGGTGAAAACAAGGTATCGCAACGTTATGGCCGCGCTTGTCATCATGTCGCTGCTGACAGGCTTAAGCGGCTGTGGCAAAAAACCCCAGGAAACGGCGCCGGAAGCATTCAACGTCGAAACCGCCGAAGTAAAGTTAATGGATATCACCAAATATTCCAGCTATGCCGGCCAGATAAAAGGAAGCCACGAAGAAGCGGTGATGCCCAAGCAGTCAAGCCGGGTGGCCGCGGTATATGTGACCGAAGGTCAGGCGGTCCGGCAGGGGCAAGTTATTATCAGCCTGGAGCGGGATAAGCTGGACGCAGCCGTGCAGCAGGCCGAAGCGGCACTGGCTTCCGCCCAGGCCGCACAGGCTGCCAATGAAGTTCAGCGCCAGACAGCTCTCAGTAATTATAATCGCCTGGAAGCACTACATAAGGCGGGGGCCGTTTCCGATCAGGCCCTGGAAACAGCCAAGGCCCAGTATGACGCGCTGAATACCGGCGCCGCAGAAGCGGGCGTAGCCCAGGCCCAGGCGGCCCTTAACCTGACCCGGCAAAACCTGGCCGATTGTGATATTACCAGTCCCATGGACGGCATCGTCGGGCGCGTGGATGTGGCGGTGGGTGATATGACCGGTTTAGGCAGCCCGGTTGCCGTCATTAACAATACTGCCGCTCTGGAAGTGGAAGTTCAGATCAGTGAATCCGATGTATCGTCGGTTCAAGCCGGGACTACCGTCAATGTGCTGGTCAAAGCCGTCGGTGAAAAGCCGCTGGCAGGTACGATAAAGAGTGTCGCCTCCGTAGCCGATCCGCTTACCCGCACTTACCCGGTAAAAGTGGCCCTTCCCAACAACCCCGCCGCCCAGGTGAAATCCGGAATGTTCGCCGAGGTTTTGCTGGGAACGCAGCGTCGGGAGGGCGTTATAAGCATTCCCATGGTCGCGGTTCTGCCGCAGAGCGGTGAGAACATCGTATATGTAGTAAGCGGGAAAGACCGCGCTAAAGCAGTGATCGTGCAGACCGGATTAAACGACGGCACCTACACCGAAATAACCAAAGGCCTTAAAGTGGGGCAAAAAGTGGTCACCAAAGGCAATACCCTCATTGATGAAACCAGCCTGCTTAATCTTGCTGACGGGGGAACAGAGGAATGATAAGAAGAATCGCCCAATTTGCAATAAACCGGCCGGCAACGATTATCATCCTGATCGCGGCCCTTATCATTATCGGTGTGATGAATGTAACGCAGATGCCTACCGATCTGCTGCCGGAAATGGATCTGCCTTACGCGGCTGTAATTACCACTTATCCGGGAGCCGGCCCGGAAGAAGTGGAAGAGCAGGTAAGCAAACCGATTGAGAATGCGGTCGCCACCGTAAGTGACATTGACACCTTGATGTCCCAATCCAGCGCCAACTCGTCTATGGTGATCATCGGATTCAACTATGGCACCAATATGGACAGCGCCATGGCGGATATCAGGGATAAAATTTCAATGGCTGAAAGTTATCTGCCGGATGAGGTCGATAAACCGATGGTTATGAAAATCGACCCCACTATCATGCCGGTCATGGCAGTTACGATCGGTTCCGACCAACTGTCTCTGGCACAATTGCAGACCATCGCGGAAGATAATATTGAACCCCGGCTGGCGCGTATTTCCAGCGTGGCTTCGGTTACCATACTCGGAGGGCTGGAACGGGAAGTGAGAATAGCGGTCGATCCGGTCAAGGCTCAGAACTACGGTTTGAGCCTGAATCAGATCAGCAGTTTTCTTAAGTCCGAGAATTACAACATGTCCAGTGGAGATATATCCTATGGGGAACGGAAATATTTTATCCGCAGCCTGCAGGAATTCGAAAATGTGGAAGATATCGGCCAGGTGGCCCTTACCACTGCCACCGGCAGTAAAATCCAGCTCAAAGAGGTTGCCTCCATCACTGAAGGCTATAAAGAGGTGGAGCAGCTTACCCGGGTGAACCAAAAAGCCGCGGTCAGCCTGCTGGTCCAGAAGGCCACCGACGGCAATACGGTAGAAGCCTGTAGTGGCGTTAAAGCGGAAATGGAAAAGATCCAGAACGAAATCGGCGATAAAGTCAAGGCCGAGATCGTCATGGACCAGTCCAAGTTTATCAACGAGTCTATCAACAGCACCGCCAGAACCCTGATGGAAGGCGCGCTGCTGGCGGTCCTGATTATATTCCTGTTCATGCGCAACCTGCGCAGTACGGTCATTGTGGGGATGGCGATACCCCTGTCGCTGATGGCCACATTTATCGTGCTGTTCTATAACGGCAGCACCTTAAACAGCATCACCCTTGGGGGATTGGCCCTGGGGATAGGGCGAATGATCGACGACTCTATTGTGGTTTTCGAGAACATCTATCGCCATCGCAGTCTGGGCCTGCCGGCGCGGGAAGCCGCTTTAAAGGGGACCAGCGAAGTGGGCGGAGCCGTTCTGGCCAGTACCTTGACCTTGATCGCGGTATTCCTGCCCATCGGCCTGACCGGAGGGATCAGCGGGGTCCTGTTCAAGCCGCTGGCGCTTACCATCTGCGTGGCCATCGCCTGCTCCCTGCTGGTATCCCTGACCGTGGTTCCCTTTATGTCTTCCCGCATGCTGACCGATAAAGCCATGGAAAGGCAAGAGGCGGGCAGGGGCTTTGTCAGCGGACAATTCCACCGCCTGGCCGACTGGCTGGACGGTTTGGGAGAAAAATACAAAATATGGCTGGCCTGGACCTTGGGCCACCGACGCCTGGTCATGCTCAGCGTAGTGGTCCTTATTGTTTTAGCCCTGGGTATGTCCCCTCTGGTCGGGGCCGAATTTATGCCTAAATCCGATTCGGGGCAGATCGACATCACCTTGGAAGCGGACAAAGGCTCAAGACTTGAGGATGTGGATAAACTGGCCGCCCAGGTTGAAACCAAACTATCGAAAAACCCGGCCGTCGATATTATATATGCCAGCGTCGGCAGTTCCGGGGCGACGGCCTCAATGTCCGGATCGAACGAAGCCTCCTTCATGGTGCAGCTGGTCCCCAAAAGCGAGCGGAAAGGAGCGGAACAGGTGGCCGAAGAAATCCGGCAATCGCTCAAGGATATTTCCGGCGCTAAAACAACCGTAACCGCCAGCAGCGGGATATCAATGGGCAGCGGAGGCGCTGTCGCCCTCAACATCCGGGGTGATGATCTGGATACGCTGCGGACGCTCTCCAAACAGGTGGTGGACATTGTGGAAAAGGTTCCGGGAACGCGCAATGTGAGCTCCTCCCTGGAGGATGGCAATCCGGAAGTACAGATCCGGATCGACCGCCAGCGGGCTATGGCTTTCGGGTTGACGCCGGCGCAAGTTTCCAGCGAGATAAAAATGGCGGTTGACGGAACGACCGTGTCCAAATACCGCTCCGATGGAAGCGAAATTGATGTTACCATAACCAGCAACAAAAAAGAAAGCAGCGATATGGATACCCTGAAACAATTGACGATCCTCACCGCACAGGGCAGTATTCCTTTAAATGAGATCGCCAGTTTTGAATTATCAACCGGACCGGTTCAAATCGACCGGGAAGATCAGACCCGCCAGGGAACCATTTCCTGCGACTTGTTAAACCGGGATTTGAACAGTGTTACCAAAGATATCCAGGCCGGGATCAGTGCGCTTAAACTGCCGGCGGGATACAGTATAGACTTCGGCGGAGAAAATGAACAGATGATGGAGGCTTTTTCCAGTCTGCTGCTGGCCCTTATCATGGCTGTGCTGCTGGTCTATGTGGTCATGGTGGTGCAGTATGAATCCTTCCGCGACCCGTTTGTCATCATGTTTGCTCTGCCCGGCGCGGTAATCGGGATCGTTTTAGCCTTGCTGGTGACGCAGAGAGCCTTCAGTGTCAACGCCTTTATCGGCATAATCATGCTGATAGGTATTGCCGTAGCCAACGCCATTGTCTTCGTTGATTATTTAAAACAGCGGTTAGAGGCCGGAATGGAACGAACCGAGGCGCTGCTGGAGACCGGCCGGGTCAGACTGA